>TARA_A100001201_G_scaffold13058_1_pt1 | contig 10343 bp, 2 predicted proteins | sample TARA_A100001201 | Tara Oceans TARA_A100001201 (sample SAMEA2619872) | marine metagenome | biome: marine biome (ENVO:00000447); feature: surface water layer (ENVO:00002042); material: "saline water (ENVO:00002010), including plankton (ENVO:xxxxxxxx)" | depth 5 m | reverse complement strand
GTATTGCAAAAATAGAACATGAAGATAAGCCAAAAGAAAAGTTACAATTGTTAGCTCAATTAAAAGATAACTTGAATGAGTCTGAAAGATCGTTAAATAATTTAGAAAGAGAATTAGAACAATTCAAATGGCAAATTCATAAAGGACGAGAAGACTTAAAATCTAAAAAATCTGAACTTAAAAAGTCTATCAAACAACAAGATAATATCGAGTTCAACAAAACAAAAAATTCTGAAATACAAGAAATACGAGATGAAATAACAACAGTTAATTCTGATCTAATGTCGTTAGATTCTAAGTTGTTAACATTATCTGGTCGATTGAAAATGGCCGAAAAATCCAAACAAGATGCAAATGATGGTATTAACAGACTAAAAGAATTAGAACAACAATATCGTGGTTACGAATATTATCAAAAAGCTGTTATAAGAGACGGAGTTCCATACCATTTAATATCAAAAGCATTGCCACAAATTGAATCTGAAATAAATAATATTCTTAATCAAATTGTAGAATTTACTATTATACTTCATACAGATGGTAAAAATATAAATGGTTATATTGTGTATGACGATGATAATTATTGGCCATTAGAATTGACATCTGGTATGGAAAAGTTTATTTCATCGTTAGCAATTAGAACATCATTAATAAATGTATCAAATCTTCCAAGACCAAACTTTTTAGCTATAGACGAAGGATTCGGAGTTTTAGATTCAGATAATCTTAATTCAATGTTTATGTTATTTGATTACTTAAAGTCACAGTTTGGTTTTCTTATGTGTATTTCTCATATAGATGCAATGAGAGATATTGTAGATAAACTCATTGAGATTAAGAAGGTAAATGGATACTCTGAAATTGACTTCACCTGATATTTATTATAAAATAGGTGATATCATATGCCAGCAGGAACTTGGAATCTCGGTCGGTTACGAAAGCGAGTAGATTATGTAGGATTAAGAGACCTAGGTATCGGTTTAATCGATACTACCAGCAATGCATCTCAAACGTTCAATATTGTTGATTTTCCAACAAAATTAACAGCTGGTAAAAATTTATTCAAAATAAAGGCCGATAACAACATTTTAGTTCGTGAATCAAAAATTCATATAGAAGTTTTAGATTCAAATGGAAACCCAATTTATTACGAACCAATAAGATATCTAGAACAAGATGGTACTAGAGTTGTTGCAATATATGTTTATCCAGATACACCATATGGTACGGCAACAGTATTTGTAGCAGGTCGTGCACAAATAGATCCAAACAATGGTCGACGAATACCATTTAGTAGAAACGTTACAGATCAAAACTATTTTAATAATCCAAATATTATATGGTCTAGAACAGTAACTGTTGCACCAGAACAGTTTAATACAACAGAAATAATATTTACAAAACAACCTCAACTAACAGTTAGAGAAGTTATTCAACCGTATTTGCAAATTACTAATTTAACAAATGTAGCTACTGAAAGCAGAGGAGATGGATTAACATATACATTAAAACCAAAGGCACTTAATGTATCGCCAGCTAGTTTGAATGATGCATTTGCATTAACACCTGCTGCAGCTGCCGGATATAATGATTCTGTAGCTACGCCTAACTTCGCTGGCGCATTTATGTCGAATACAATACCTTCCAGCGCTGGTAAAGTAGTTGCAACCAATCCAGTTTCATATAATGTTGCAGTTAGCAACGGTGTCGCAGCTGCAACAAATGCAGGACTATTAGCAACGCCTGGAACAGGTAATAACAGTTTATCGCCTAATAATATAACTCCTCCAAAAGGACAATTAGAATCGCCAGCATTTCTTACTGTAATAGACGAATCTGTATTTGAAACAAATCTAGATTTTTTTACTCCAGACATGAATGTTGGTGATATAATAACAATCAAAAAGCCTTCAACATTATTAAATAAAGGAGCAACAGTAAGACAAAGTGATGGATTAGTTATAACACATAAACAGGTTGAACATGCCAACGCCACAAACACATTAGGAGATGCTCCATTAAATAATCAAGCTCCTAATACGCAAGCCGCTCTATCAGGATCTTATTTCTTATTAATTACAGATATCAAAAATTCTAAAAAAGCAGATGTTGCATTGCTATCAAACCCAGGATTTGCATTACAAGCAGATCAAGATGCAATAACAGGTAAATTTTCGTTTATAGCAGCATCTCCTTCGGAAGGCACAAAAGCAACACAAGAAATAGATGATGTATTTGGATCTGACTTTACATGTAGTTTTACATTGCCTTTTGTAACACAAGCCACTGAACAATCACAGTCATTTGCAGAAATAACATTAGCTGATATAGAACCAGCCACCGGAGATGTATACAAAGTAAGAACATTTTATAAGGCAGGTGGTCAATTTGGAGATTTTATTGACGCTGGTGAAACGATATTAGAGCAAATTGAAGTATTAGAAGATACAGGATCACTAGAAGCCGGAGCACAAGATGGTGCAACATTTAATAGAATTGGATTCTTTTCTGATTTAGGTGATTATGAAACATATTTTACATCGTCTGGAAATGATGCAGTGTTATCTAATCCAAACATAACATTTAATCCTATAACAGCTTCATTTAATGTATCAGATCTAATGAGTGGTGTTAGATTAACACCTAATAGTACTATAGGAGATTTGGATAATCAAACAGTTAGTTATATTAAAATAAAAGACGAATATAAACCAACTCTAGTAAAAAATTCAGAATATCTGCTAACATTAAATGTATATGGTGATTCGCCCGCAATTGCTAATAACACAGATATTAATACATCACAACCTGTACTAGATATATTTATGTCAGGTAGTTATGGAACCTTGATTCCAGATGTTGATGAAGCATATGGAGGTACACGTAACTCTTATATATTTTCTTCATTATTTAATTTAGCCGGCGGCGGTTATGATGCCAATCTGCCAGCTCAATATGAAGATAATAAAACATTTGGTGTTAGAGTAGGTAGTATAGTTCCAAATGTAAGTCAAAGTGTAACTCCTGCAATATTTAGAATCAAGTCAACAGAAACACAGCCAGTTGATTTATATATTGTACAAAGACAAGGTCAGTTTACAATTGCAAACATTAGTCTTAAAACATTTAATGAAACAGGCTTTACTCCTAATTTTACTAAAATTACAACACGTGTTCCTAGTCAGTTTATAAAAATACCATTATCTTTCAAATTTCAATTTTTTGATCAAGAAGGAAATAAAGCAAGATTTGAACCAATTCAATATCCAGTATTCTTTACTGGACAAAATACTGTTATAGCAGAAGACAATGCAGTATTATCTGGCACAATGACAGTTGGACAGGCTCAAGGACAAGGTGTAGAAATGGCAGGTGTAAATTCGGCATATATTAGATCAATTGGATATGGAGGATTCACTTCAGCATCAATGACAGATCAACCTGGAGGATTTATTTTATACACAGGTTCGATACAATTAAGTAGTTCAAATGGACAAGGATCTCCGGATAATTATCAAGGTGTAGGGTTTGAAATAGTTAAAGATTCTGGAAGTTTCTTTAGATTTGCAACACATGATGGTGTTGCCGGAAAAAAAGCCGGTGTTGAAATACAAACACCTAGATTCTTTTTAGGAGGAAAAAATCAATTCATATCTGGCGCGAACGGAAATATTGAAATATCATCATCAAACTTTCATTTAGATAGTGCAAGCAATCTTGTAATGCAAGGTACAATAACAGCAGAGGCAGGAGGTACGATTGGTGGATTTGATATTGGTAGTGATAATTTAACTGCAACTAATTTTGTACTTAATACAACAGACAAGAAAATTTCTTTAGGTTCAGGAAATAATATTGTAACTATAGATGCTGATTTAGGTTTATTTGCAGGTAATGCAACTCATACATCAGCACCTTTATTTATAACACGAGAAGGCCAAGTAACAGCATCATCTGTATTATTAGGAGATAAAGCTGGCGGTAACTTTTTAGAATTTGTAGGAAGTACATTAACAGTTCAGGGTAGCATTACAGCAGATAGTATATCAACTCCGTCTGCGGCAACAACACCTAGTTCATCAATTTCAGCAGATGGGTTAGCAACATTTAGGTCTGCATCGATTGCAGGATTCATAGTTAATACAGAAGAAATAAAATCATCAAACAATAATTTGAGATTAAAATCAGATGGTGATATAACTGCATCAAATGTTTTACTTAATGGCGGAGTTATAGGAGGTTTTGCATTAACATCAAATTCAATATCATCATCAAATAATAGTTTACGATTAAAAGATAATGGACAAATAACAGGTAGTGCAGTTCAATTTACCGGCGGTAAAATTGCTGGATTCCAATTTGATGATACTTCATTATTTAGTGTAGGTGATTCTTCAAATATGAGCGACCCTACAAATGGATCTGGTATAAGAATAGAAGCTGATTCTACACCGGCCATTTTAATTCAAAAAGCTAGTTCACAAAATAGAATAAAATTACACTTTACAGGTACTTCAGATTTTGGTATTGTCGGCACAGTTTCTAACGAGAATATATTTGAATTAGGTTCAACTAATCAAATAGCAGGTTGGAGTATAGATAGCGAAAAATTATCAAACACCGGTGTACATTTAAGTGCAAGTTATGGTATCAAAGCATTTTCAACAACAGGAGAAAATACAGACTTTGTAGAATTAAAATACAAAGCTAATGATAATTATGGTGTCATGGGTCAAGAAGGAGGAAATGTAATATTTGCTCTAGGTAAAAATGTATTATCCGGAGAAGCAAATAATCAAATAGCAGGTTGGACATTTGATAATGAAAAGCTTCAAGGCGGTAATATGATTATCCGTAAAGATGGAACAATTGAATCAGATGGATTTGTTTCAAACCTAGCTGGGTCAGGATTTAGATTAACTGCAGTATCGGGAGGATTTTTAGAAGTTGAAAATGCAAGAATAAGAGGTACACTATCAACTGCAGTATTTGAAAAAGAAACAGTTAATGCAGTAGGTGGTCAATTATATGTTGCCAATTCAACAACATTGACAGGATCTGCAACACATCCAGGTGGATTCCATAGAGCCGGAGATACAACAATGTCTGTTGCTAATGTATCAGGATTTTCGGCCGGCGAAATACTATCATTAAAAAAGATATCAACGACAGGATTCACAACTGAATATGTTAGAGTGCATTCTGCATCTAGATTTGATGCATCAAGTGCAACAAATTTTGCAGGATTCATATTTGTAACAAGAAGTTTAGGATTTAGTGGAGGTAAATCACTAGCAGGAGATTCAGGATCTTTAGGTGATTCGCCAGTTGCGGCTCAATCTTATACAGGATCACAAGTAATTGTATCAACAGGAAAATTAGGTACAGGATATATTAGATTAAATGCAAATCCAAATGATCCGGCTACACCGTATATGCAAATTGTTGAAAGAACAGGTAGCGGAATATATGATTTAGATCTCAAAGCACAAGTAGGTGATTTATCAGGAATAACAGATACAAGATTCTCAGACGATGTTGAAGGATTTGGATTATATACAACAAATGGATATTTTTCTGGAAAATTAGAAGTTGCTAGTTTACCTCAATTACCAACAAAAACTCCAACATATCACTATAACTTCTTGGCCGGAACAGGGTCAGTAATTCTAAATCAAGCTTCGACAGATATAACTAATAATTCAGGAAGTGTAGTACAAGGACCTGAGCATCATCATTGGTGGACATCTGGCTCAAATGCAGTTACTGGAGATAGTGCATTTAGATTTATAGAAGGTCAGAATACAAGAATAGAATTAGAAGATAGAGAATGGTATTATCCGGGCGGCGGTACTACAACTATTAACTCAATGAGTTTGGCCGTATGGATAAAACCAGACAATGTAGCTCATCCTGAAGCACAAATTGTATGGGAAGCAGGTGGTGCATCAAATGGACATGCTTTATATGTATCTGAAAGTAAAGTATGGTGGACTGCATGGGAAGGTTCATCAAATAATTATTCATCAACAATGGCAGTAACAGCACCTATTCCGTCTGGCGAATATTCTCATATTGGTGCAACATTTCATGTAGGAACTGGAAGTTTATATGTTAATGGAACAAAAGTTTCAACCGTTAACGGAAGTACAGGATTTAGCAATGGAATGGTTTATTCTGGTTATACCGGTATTGGAGCATCTCATAATGATAGTGCAATAATATATAAACAAGATGGATCGAGTCAAAATTCAGGTGCTGTATCTGGCGATGGAAAAAATCCATATACAGGTTCGATAGATGAACTTTGGGTTTATGGACATCATTTATTATCAGATACAGATATTGCTGGACTATTTTTAACACCTCAAGGATCAACGCCTGGTGCAACTATCATAGAAGGTAATAGAATAAAAACTGGTACAATTCAATCAAATAATTTGAGTACATCCGTAGGAACAGAATTAAGTTTAGATAACGGAACAATGAAAATTGGTGGTACTGGAGCATTTGAAGCTCAAAATGGTATATTGATGGATGGACCAAATGCTAAATTTGCTGTTGGTAACAATTCAGGAAACTTTATTAAGTTTAATCATACATCAGATAAAATAGAAATAAATACAGATAACTTTACTGTAGATTCATCGGGTAATGCAAACTTATCTGGTTCCATAACAGCATCAGCCGGCCTTATAGGAGGTTGGACTATAGAAAATACTAGACTAGTTTCTCCAAATGATAGATTAGAATTAGATGTTGCAACAACCAACCAAGTAAAAATTGCAAAAAATGCAGTTGGGTCTGATGCTGAAGATTTTGTTAGAATGTATTATCAAGACAATTCTAATTATGGTATACAAGGTATGCATGGAGGTGCTAATGTATTTAATTTAGGTTCTACAAATAATATAGCTGGATGGGAAATAACCACAACGCTTCTTAAAAATGGAACTAATATTCAATTAGATTCTAGCAACAAAAAAATATCAATAAATAGTCAAACATTTGGCAACACAGGTATTCAATTAGATTATAATTCAGGAACGCCAAGATTCTTTGCTGGTAATCAAACCGGAGGCTTCTTAAAATTTGATGGAACAAATGTTGAAATAAGTTCATCTTCTTTCAGATTAGGTGATGAAATGACATTTGTATCAGGTTCATTAGGAACAATAAGAATAGGAGGAGATGTAAATATTGAAGGGTCTGTAAATGTTAGTGGACTACCGACTGTAGTATTTTACGATGATTTTTCAACATATTCGGGCGCAACAGGTGCTGGAGGTGTTATTCCAAACGGATCTACCGCAGACTTATATACAGATGGAAGCTTTGGTCATGGATATATTGCGTATAGTGTTAGTGGAGAAACAGTATTACTTACAAATCAAACAGATACAATCGGCGGCACCAACGCCTTTCAAATGGGTAATAATTCTGGTAATGATCAGGTATGGGTATCATCAAATACATTGATACCTTACGATGGAACATCGTTGTATGAATATGAAATTAGATGTAAAAGATCAAACTTCGGCACCAATCCATCAGGGTCATATGCAGGATTTACAGGTTACAATGCCAATGGATCAACAAAAGAAAATATTACTGGAACTGATACATTTAGTTCACAACATTATATAGCATTATCAAATGCATTAGTTACCGGCTCAGCTGATGTTGGAACTACAGAACCAGGAACATATGCAGTTTATAGAGGATATGTACAAGGAAATGCAGCTAGCGGCAATGGCGGACAACACCCGGAGAAAAATGATCCGGCAACAATGCATAACGATGTTGCATTTATTGCTCCGATGTTCTTATTTAATTATAATGGTAAATCTGGAATCTCTGAAATAGATTATATTAAAATTACCAAATATCCAGCTACCGATCAAGGAACAAGAATTACTGGAAATACTATTTCAACCGGAGTAATCAAATCAAGTAATTTTTCAGCAGATTCTGGATCAAGAATTGATTTGGAAGAAGGAACAATTCAAATGGGAGGTCACAATGACCCAGGATTTAAAGTTGATAAACAAGGATTTGTTACTGCAACTAATTTTGCAGAAAAGATTGTAACAGTGACATCAACAAACAGAGCATTATATTTTCAAGATGTTGGTTCTACCGGAGTAAGATTAATATTTGATGGATCATTAGGAGGCGAAGTTACAATGAATATGCAGCTCAATACAGCCCCACATAATTTTACCGCCGGCGCTACAAAACCAATCAAAGATATTAAACTTCCAAATCAAGCTTCAACAGATCAATCAGAAGTAAGTTTAGTTATTTTAGTTGACAATGTTCAATTTGATGATGGATCAGTTAGTGGTGGTTACAATGCTTATGTAGAAACGGAAAGAGGACCTTAAAGGTAAAGATAATTAACGGAGAATAAAAAATATGGCTAATATAGACTTAACAAACGGAGAATTTTATAGATTTGCAAAAATTGGTGGAACCGCGGTTTGCACATTTGGTTCTGATAATGCTCAAGGACCTGTCAATTTTAGGCTGCCGGCTAGTCACAATTTTACTATAGGAAGAGATAATACCTCTACTAGTCAATTGATTCTTCAAGGTAATCATGCATCACTGATGCATATCAAAGGAACAATGAAAGGTAATGCTAGTTATCTACTACATCTAGAAAATGAAATTACTAGTGGTACTAATGCCAATAGAGCACATGCAATGATGTGCTTTGAGTGCAACAGAGCAGGTGCAGATAATACATCACAAGTTATTACAATGGGAATAGATGCAAATGACGGTAACTTCAAAATTGCAGATTTTACTGCTCTTGGAACTTCATTAGATTCAACAGCAAATTCTATATTCGAAATTCAACCTATAGGCGCCGGCACTGGAGTCTGTTTTTATCCAGACGATGCTGATGCAAGAGTGTATATAGGTAATGAAGGCCGACCATCAGCTAATAATTCATTTCCATTAGACTTAGATGATGCCGATGTAAATGCATATTTTCAGGTAGGAGGCGAAGGCGATACAATGCTCAATATGATTGCTGTTTACGGAGGAGGACAATCAGATGCATTTGTTTATTTCGGCCAATCTTCTAATTATGGAGGCTTTGTTGGATATCAAGGTGATTCGTCCGGACCAGGCGAATTAGATAATTTAGAGACAGATCGAATTATGATTGGTCGAACTAATGATGGAACTCCAGAAGATGTAATATATTTTGCTTACAATTCAAACAATGTGAGTGTGTTAGGATCATTGACTGATTCGGTATCAGATGAAAGAGTAAAAACAAACGTAAGATCTATTGATAATGCAATCAATAAAATCAAACAAATTAGAGGTGTATATTATGATTACAATGAACATGCGGTAGAAACACATTATATGAGTCAAGAAGATTGGGATAAAGGATTATACAAAGGGCATGTTGGTTTAATTGCTCAAGAGGTAGAAAAAGTCTTTCCTGAGGTTGTTGTTCCTGCTCCAATTTCAAAACGTAAAGAATTTGAAGATTACAAAACTATTCATTACAAAAAAATGTGTGCATTGCTAATCGAGGGCATCAAAGAACAACAAGAAACGATTGAATCATTAACAAAACGTATTGAAAAATTAGAAGGGAAACAATGAGAACTAAGTCTATAGAAATTTATACAGGTTCATTATCTGAGAATGAACAAACAAGTTCTGTCACGCCGGCATCAAAAATTGTAGGTGCATGGGAAATTGACCCGGCAGATGGCGCAAGTATACAGTTTAGAATACCAAAAGAAAAGTTTGGAGGTAATACAGATAGAATTGCATTTTATGTATCTGCGAGTGGTAAAATTGGAATTGGAACCAAAGAGCCAGAAGATGCATTTGATGTGCGAGATATGGCTGAAGATGTTGCAGAAACACAAGAAGAACGAGCAGAATTTGATTCTGCCACAGCCGCAAAAAGAAAAAAATTACTTATTTTAGGTCGACAAGAAGCAAATCAAAAAATTAGTGGATCATTAGAAGGCAATGCAAAAACTGCAACCAAAATAGCAACAGCAAGAAATATAGGTGGAGTATCATTTGATGGATCTGCAGATATAAATCTTCCAGGTGTAAATACATCTGGTAATCAAGATACCACCGGTAATGCCGCAACAGCTACAAAGTTAGCAACTGCAAGAAATATTGGTGGAGTTTCGTTTGATGGTTCTCGCGATATCAACTTACCAGGCGTAAATGCAGAAGGAAATCAAGACACGTCAGGAAATGCTGCTACTGCTACTATATTAGCAAATGCAAGGAGAATTGGTGGAGTTGCCTTTAATGGAAGTGCAGATATAAACTTACCAGGAGTAAAT
>TARA_A100001201_G_scaffold20927_1_pt1 | contig 10351 bp, 3 predicted proteins | sample TARA_A100001201 | Tara Oceans TARA_A100001201 (sample SAMEA2619872) | marine metagenome | biome: marine biome (ENVO:00000447); feature: surface water layer (ENVO:00002042); material: "saline water (ENVO:00002010), including plankton (ENVO:xxxxxxxx)" | depth 5 m | reverse complement strand
TACCTGCTGTATTTTTAAGTGAAACACCAACATTTAAAAAATTACAAAAAACAATACTTAAAAACTTTAGTAAGTTTGCTAGAACTGCAAGAAATAGAGATCAAGTTGAAAAAGATATAACTAGTTATCTTGTAGGTAAGGCTTACACACATCTATTAAATAAAACTGGAAGAGGGAGATTAACAGCATCATTAAGAAATGGTTTTATATATGATGAGTTTGCAGATAATGGTATAACTATTAACTCTACAATTGATACTATAAAAGAATATTTAAAAGGAACAGAAGATAGAGCTCCAATAGAAAATGAGTTTATAGATAACTTTTTATTTAAAAAAGAAACTAGCAATCCTGTAGGTAAATCAGGTATTAATGAAGCTGTATCTAAATACTATACTAATTTAAGTGCTAGAAAAATTGTTGAATTACAAAATAGTATAAGAGATCTATATGCAATAGATGATATAAAAGAAGAAGTTATACATTTAATTCATTACTTACTACTAAAAGATGGTTTACAATATAATAATTCAGGAAGAACATTTTTATCTTTAGTGCCTGCAGCATTAATGGAAGAAATGTTAGTTGCTTCAGGAACAGTAACAGATTTATTTAATAATCAAAATATTAGTAAAAGTCAATTTGAAAATGTATTTGGTTCAAACTTTCAAGAAATGTCTTCTGAATTTTTAGAAGGATATATGTCTGCTAGAAGAAATCAATATTATTTACCACTTATAAATAAAAGAGTAAAAAATGCAGTCCAAATAAGAAGATATCAAAAAAGTTTAAAAGGTAATTACATAAAAAGAAATACTAATCCTATAGAAGTATTAATAGGTGAAAAAGGAGATATTACTATGACAATAGAGCCTTTTGGATTAGATAATAAAAAAACAAAACGAAAAGGTAAATTTTCACAACAACAACCTAATCTTTTAAGTAAAGAAGGTGCTATTAAAAAAAATGTAGAAAAAATACAAAAAAGTGGTTTAGAAGTTGATTTTGTTGAAATGGTAACAAGAAAAGGAACACAAAGATTAAAAGTCTTACAATTTCCTATGGTAGTTACTATTAATGTAGGGTCAGATTCAAAACCAAATTTTAAAACACTAAGATTAAAAGAAGTATATACATCTAAAAAAATGGATGATAGTTCAATGGTTTATGATTATGATACCGATATGTTTATTGCTCATGGATGGAAAGCTGTATATGAAGATTTTGAAACATTAGGATCTATGCAACAAAATCCAGTTGCTTTTATATATGGGCCAAGATCTACTTATAATTATTTACAAGATAAAATAAAAGAAAGAGATGCTGCAATAGAGAAAGCTACAGAGAAAAAAGAAACTCCAGAAGATAAAAAAGAAGAAAAACAAAAAACTGTAGGTACAGGATTTACAACATCTGCAACAAATGATGGTGTTGAGTATACATATAATGAAGAAAAAAGTGTACCTTTGGAGTCAACTGCTGAAAAAAATCTGCAAAATAATAAAGAAGAAACTCCAGGTGGAATGATGAGTCTTGCAGAATTTAAAAAACAAGCAGCAGCAGCAACTGAAACACAAGAGGGTGAATATAGCAAGTTAAGTAGTGCATATGAAAATTTAACTAAAGCAGAAAAAAACTCTATTGCAAGACCAGTTAGTGAAGGAGGACTTGATATTTCAACAGCTGAAGAACTAATAGAAGAGTTTAAAATAGCTAATGAAGATAATGGTATAACTGAAGATGATATGATTGAAAGAATTAAAAAATGTTATTCAAAATAATAAGATATGGCTACATGTTATAATAGAAATACTGCAGAATATAAAGCATTATTAAATAGATTTAATAATAGAAATTTGATTGTTGATAGTCTTATATCAAGATGGCAAACAACATTTAATTCAGATATTATTCCTACTGTAACACAAGCAGATACTTTTTTAAATCAACAAAAAACTAATTTAAATCTTAAAAGAAAAACATATTCAGATGCAATACTTGCAAATTTATATAATGCAGGTTTAGTACATAAATTAAATGGTGAATATTTTATTAATGTAACAAAACCTGGTATAAGTAAAAACATTAAATCTATAGATCAATTAGTTATAGATCCTAAACAAGCTCAAATAAATAAAATAAAAGTTGAGAATAAATTATCTTTTTGGGGAATATCTCCTGAGTCATATCAAATAGAAAAAACTGAAAATACTTTTAGAATTTCTATGAATCCCATGGTGTTTAGTAGACAAGATATTATAGCACAAGAAAATAATAAAGATCACACACATATACTTGATATTATGGGACATATGAGTGCTATGTTTCCACAATTAAAAATAAATTTTGTTAGTGTAAAAGAAGCTAAAGCATATTATGATAATCAACCTATGTATGAAACAAGAGGTATAGGATTTAATAATGTAAATAGCTACTATCATAAAGGTCAAGTGTTTTTAATAAAAGGAAGAGTAACTAAAGAAATGGCAGTAGAAGAAGTGTTACATCCTTTTATAGATGCTATTTATGTGCAAAATAAATCTTTATTTGATGGTTTATTAGCAGAAGCAAAAGAAATGTTTCCACAATTAGATATGGAAATAAACTCAGCATATACAAATAGAAGAGGTTTCATACAAAAAGATAGAGATCAAGAGTTGGTAACACAAGCAATGTCTAGACATTTTAATAAAGAGTATGAAAACAATCCTACCACAAGTTGGAGAACTAAGGTTTCACAATTTTTAAAATTTTTCTTAGATGTTATTAATGATCTTGCAATATTTTTAACAGGCAAAAAACTAAGCTTTAATAATGCTGCTATGTTAAATTCAGATAATACTTTATCTAGCATTGCTAAATTATTAAATAGTGATGATCTTCAATTTAAATTTACAAGAGAGAATGTTACTGATAATAAATTTAAATTTTCTTTAACTAAAGCAAGAGAAACAGCTAGGAAACATTTATTATCTCAAGCAAATCCAGTTCAAAAAAAATTAATAAATAAATTATTTAAACATGCTATAACTAATAAAAAGAAATTTAAAGATTTTACTATTGGTTCTACAGATCAAGGATTAGTTATACTAAGAAAAGAAAACAAAGAAAAAGGAATAACTAGAGCATATGTTGATGTACTTAACTTTGATGAGAATGGGAAACCTATGGAGTATGAATCAGTTACTACAAAAATAAAAGGTAAACTTAATGATCCTTCTGATTTACATAAAATTAATAGAGAAATAGGGAATGATTTTGATACTATTATGGAGTATGTTACTACCGTAGGAGAAAATCAAAACATTCTTAGAACGCTTGTTCCTCAAATGAAAGTATTAAAATCAGATCAAGTGCAAAGAGCAATAGATCAGATTCAAACAGTGCTGACAATGTATAGAGATCAAGGAGCTGTTATAATTCCACAAGTAGTTATTTCTGACTCAGCATCATCTACAGCTGGGACTATAGATTTACTTGTTATACATAAGAATGGATCTATGCAAATTATAGATTTAAAAGTAAGTAAAAACAATCACCTAGATAAAGATTATATTAATAAAAAATATGATGTGCAAAAAGAGAGTGTATTCTTTGATCCAGCAAATCCTAAAAAAAGAATAATGACAACTCAGACACAGCATAGTATTCAAATAAGTGCTTATGCACGTATACTTGCAAACATGGGTTATAATGTTATGGCTGAATCCAGAATACTACATTTTCTTGTTGACATAAAAGGAGAAGGTAAAAATCAAAAACTTACTGGTTTTAGATTTAATGGAGCATCAAATCACTATGCTTCACAAAATGCAAGTAAGGTAGATCAAATTGTTAAAGTTAATGTTGATGCATTTAATAAAGAAGAAAATGATGTAGATGCTGAATCTAATCCAATGTCTAATAATCTATTAAGACCTCAACAAGATTATATTGATACAGATGGTTATAAAATTTTAGATGGTACAACTCAGGCCTATAAAGGAAAAATGATAACAAGAAAAGAGGCTTTAGAAGTATTACAAGATAAACAAAAAATGACTCTTGATATTCAAAACATGATTAATAATATTGATAGACAAATATCAGATATTAATATTGCAACTAATAGAGGTCAGGTTGATATAGTTTATCAAGAACTTTTAGAACGTGCTCTTAAAGACATGGAAGATTTTATTGAATTTGTTAATGATCCTTCTCAAATAAATAAAACAGAGTACATTGATAGACTTTTAACAATGGAAAATATTGTTAAAACATATAAACAATTAAATGTTGTTGATAATCCAACGGGAGTTCCTCTTGGTCAAAATATAGAATCTCTTAGAAATAAATTGATGGATAGAGCTGATCAAATTTTAGGAGATAATAAATATGCACGTAAAGGATTAATTAATGGTGGTATAGTAAATTATGTTACTGAACTTTATAGAACCAATACAAACAGAACAGATCTTTCTGACAAAGATATAGAAAATATAATTACAGGTATACATGATCCCATAGAAGATATTAATACTTTAACATATGGGGCAATGGATTTAGCAACAAGTAGAGATCCATTATCTGCATTATTAGATAAAATATATAAAAGACAAGTGCAAAAAGTATTAGATGAACAAGAACAAAGAGCAGATTTAATTAGAAGATCTGCTACAAAACTTGAAAATCTTTCTCCTGGTGGTAAAGTAGATTTTAAATTCATGCTTATAATGGATGAAAAAGGAAAGTTTACAGGAAGATATGTACAAAAAATAGGATCAAAATACCGTAATAAATGGTGGTCTATAAGACAGCAATTATATTATGAAGATGGTACAGGTTGGAGAAAATATATATACAAAGATAATATTGATGATTATACAAAAGAAGAATTAGCACATAATAAAGATCTTCATAAAAGAAAAACAGAATATGGTAATTTTATGAGAGCTGAAAGAAAAGTAGATGGTCAATTGGTAGATGGAGAATATCATAGATATACACAAGAATTTAAAAATGCACGTGCTAAAGTAAAGTATTGGGTGGCTGATGGTAAATATGGATATTGGAAAAATAAACCTAGTGCATCTGAAAGAGAAATTGCTGAATTTGAAAATAAATATATGACAGAAGAATTAGTTACATTTGCTAATTTTACTGATGATCAAATGAATGGTACGGTACAATTACCTACACCAAAAATGTATCCAAAAAGAAAGTATGTAGAAGTAAGAGAAAGAGCTGAAGTAAGAAAAGGAAATAGAACAGTTGTAGAATCTATGCTTGATCCTCAATATGAAAAAATAATGAATCCTGATCTTAATGATCCTTTAGCAGTTGCACAAAAAGAATTTTACACAATGTATGTAAATATTTTTGAAAAAGAATTATTAAAAAAATTACCATCATCTACACAATCATTAATGATAGGAAATTCTCTTTTAGTTAGAGATAATACAATTAGCCACTTATCTAGAGAACCTAATGTAATTAAAAACCTTTGGTCAAAAGCCGTAGGAGGTGCTAAAGATTTATTTAAAAGAACACAAGTAACAAAAAAAGTTATTACAGATGAGCATGGAAATTTTATAGATGATACTTTACCTATATTTTATATTGGTTTACCACAAGATGAAAAAGCTTTAGAAAATATTGATAATGAAATTCAATTACTTAATCAAAAATATGAAGATAAAAAAATTAAAGTTGATCAATATAAAAAAGAATTAGAAACATTAAAAGGCAGAAGAGACGCTATACAATCAGCTCCTGCTAAAGGAGAAATGAGTTTAGATTTAGCAGATAATCTTTTAAGATTTAATGCAATGGCTCAAAACTATGAAACTATGAGTGAGATACGTAATACTGTATCAGCTATAATGAAAGTTATTGAAAATAGAAAGTATAGACCTTCTGGTGTAAGTAGAATGTTTGCAACTATAAAAGGTAAACAACAAGATATAGGAATGAAACCTGATGATGTTAATATAGTTAAAAGAGCAAGAAAATGGATGAAGATGGTTTATTATGATAATAATCAACAAACAAAGGGATTTTTTGATAAAGTTTCTGATAACCTTATAAACATATCATCTTTAACATATATTGCATTTAATCTTTGGGGTAATATAAATAACTACGCAATGGGTAGAATAAATAATACTATTGAAACTATAGGTGGTAGATATTTTGAACCAGCAGCAATGAGAAGAGCAACTATGGCATTTAATGCGCATCTTCCTAATGTAGTTAAAAGATTAGGTGATTCTTCAACTTATGCAGCAGTAACTGGTGGAAAAGGTAAATATAAAGAAAGTGAGCCATTAGATAAATGGGAGGCTATTGTTGGTAGTAGAGGATTAAGAATGATGGATGATATGTCAGATATACGTGAGGCAGGTCAAACAAAATCAAAAAAATCTAAAGTAAGAGAATTATTATCTTGGGGTTATGCATTAAATGATGGAGCAGAATATAATGTTCAAAGTAAAGTTGGTATGGCCATTGTAATGTCTACTACAGTAAGAAACTCAAAAACTGGTGATGAAATGTCACTTTATGATGCCTATCAATATAATAATGTAACAGGTGAACTTACTATTAAAGAAGGGTATGACGAGTTAATAAGATTTGGTGAAAGAAGAACTGATCCAAATGACTCTACAAAAAAATTAGGGTTGAAATTAAGTGACCCAAATACATTACGTGATCTTAGAAATAATATACGTGAGGTAAACAAACATATTCATGGTAACTATGCATATGCTGATAGAATGGTTATACAAGATCATTTTCTTGGAAAACTAGTTGCTCAGTTCCATAAATGGACTGTACCAGGAATAAATGCTAGATTTAGACCAGAGTACTATGATGAAAACTTAGGATGGGTTGAAGGAAGATATATTAGTTGGATTAAGTTTTTAGCTTTTTGGTTTAAATCAGCAGGTAGTGTACAAAAAACTATTAAAGAAATGAAGTTTCAGTATGGTGATGAAAGAGCTCATACTAAACTTACTGGTGCATTAAGAACAACAGCAGAACTTGGTATGGTTGCAACAACATTTTTAACAGCAATGATATTAGATAGTTTATTTGATGATGATGAAGATGATAAAGCACAATGGAGAAAAAGGGCTGAAAACTCTTTAATATATCAATTTAATAGACAAGGTAGGGAGCTTGTATTCTTTTGGCCAGTATTAGGTTTTAGAGAGCAATTTCAAATGGCAAAATCTCCAATTGCTGTTACAAGAACATTAGGTGAAATAGGTGAAGCCTTAATTACAACTGGGCATACTGGTTTAGCATTAACCTATTCTCAGTTAGATCAAGATTATGATATAACAAAAGATAGTAAAATTTATTATCAAAGAACTTGGAGAAAGGGACAGCCTAAAATTTCTAAACAATGGATGGATGTTATACCATTTTTATATACCATTAATAGATGGTATGCATATGATACACAAAAAGATTTCTTTATTAAATAAATTTAACAATTCCTTAACTTTTGCTTAATATTAGAGTTGTATATTATTAGTATGAGAGTAAACATTACTAATTATATATATGTGCTAATAATAGCTACTGCTTTTGTTTTTGGTCTTTTGATTTAAAAGGACAGTGTCTACAGCCACTACCACAGCAATATCCTCTTTTTAGATGGTATGCTACGGTCATGACTGTATTACCGTCTTTATCTTTATAAAAGTATGGATTAAACTTACTTGACTTCACAAGCACCACCAGCACACGCTAGTTCTCCTGTTAAATTAGTTTCATCATCTTGTTCAACAATCTTAGATAGATCAATGTCCATTAATGACTTAACCATTTTATTATACTTTTCTTTTGTAATGTCTTCAAATGGAGCTTGTGTATAAGTACCACCATCATATGGAAGTACAGCAAGACCATTATAGTGATCTCTGTTTTTCCACATCCAGTCACCTGCTAATTCCCAGTCTTCATCTTTTAAACTAATTGTAGCAGAAACATTATGAGTATTAGATCCAGATCTATGCCCAGTCTTTACCCATTCAGTTGCTACCTTTTTTACTCTTTCTAATAATTGAAAAGCAGATTCAGTTCTTAAGATGGATCCTTCAGGAGCTGCTTGAGGTATACTTATAACTGCTGTATCATGGCCACGGAAGACACAATCTTCTACAAGATCAGGATGGTTCTTAGCAAGATATCCATATATAGCTTCATTCTTACCTACACGTATTCTTCTTATGTAGTAATCATTATGCCAAGCATGAATACCAGAACTAGTTCCTAATGTTAATGATGTTGTACCAGCAGGTTTTACTGTTGTGCATCTAGCTGCTTTTTTAATTCCAATTAGTTTAGCAACACGTGCATTCTCTTTCTTTACTACTTTAGCAGCAGCTTCCATATCATAACCAAGTATTCTACCAGATCCTATACCAGTCATAGACACACCAATTAACGCATCTTTTTCTGTAGTTTCTTGCCATATTGGTCTGAGATAGTGGAAGTTAGTGTATCCTGCTTGAAGTGTTCCTATAAATGCAGCAGCTTTAACTCTTAGTTCAAGATCTTCTTGAGACTCAATGTTGCTTACATTAACTTCACATAAATTACAAAATTGAAAAGGACGTAGAGCAATCTCACAGCATGGATTAGTTCCCCAATCTTTATCATTGTTGAAGTAGATACCAGGTTCACCGGCCTTACTTAACTCTACTCTTTTCCATAGATCCATAAAAAAAGACTTAGTTATTTTATGTCTCATAAGAACAGCAGAGTTATTAGCTCTACCACGTTGTGGATTTAGTTCCCACCATGATCCAGACTTGCAAGATATCATTTCATCATCATCAGCAGTAAATAAACTAATAAGAGCAGCACGTCTAATACCACCAGCTAGTACAGCATCTGCTATATAACATATAATATCATGTGCTTCAAGAGTACTAAGTGAGTCACCATCTTCTTTGTTTTCAAGAATACCTGTAATCTTAAGTATACATTCTTTTAATGGTTGTGGACCAGGAGCTTTACCACCTGATGTTACTAATCTAGCCCCTTTGGGTCTGATGTCTGAGTAATCAAATACTATACGTGAACTTTTACCATTTAAATAAGACTTCATTAAAATTTTAATAGCATCTGCCCAACCTTCAATAGAATCACCTATTAAATAACGTCTTGATCTTTTTGGATAAGGTTTATTAATAAATGGAAGTTTTTCTACATGATGTCTTTGAACAGAGTAACCTACACCTGTTCCACCAAGTAATAAAAACATAGTTTCTGCAAAAGCATCTATATGATCTATAGGAAGATATGCACAGTTATATATTCTATTAGGACTAATTTCAATTGGTTTACCACCAAACTGCATAGATCTCATAGAAGGAAGAACTTTTTTATCAAGTACAAAATCATATGCACCTTTTATATCATCTTTAAGTTTTGGATATGTTTTAATGTGCATATCCATATTTCTTTTAACCAATTCTTTCCAGGTCTCTCTTCTTTTTAATTCAGGATTATACCGTGCATATTTCATATGGACAGTAATATCACTAAGGATCTTGTTATTCAATTCCATTTTTTCTATTATTTTTAAGTGTTAATAAATGATGATACCTGAGATAATCAGGTAATAATAATATACGTAAATATATTAGTATGAGGAAATTCTACTCAAGTAAAATTTCAAAATTTATGTTTCTTTTCATTTTAATTTGTTTATTTTTTTTTGTATATTATTACTGTAGCTACTTTTGTAGGTACAAAGTATTAATATATATATTACATATAATCATGGATTGGGATCTTTTGGCTACAGTTTTAGTTACAGCAATTACAGTGCTTGGCAGTAGTGAGGCCTTTAAGTATTACAAATCCAAACTAGCATTAAAAAGCAAAAGTATGGATTTAAAAGAAGAATACAAAAAAGATTTACAAAAAAGAGTAAATAGATTAGAAGTTTTATTAGAAGATTCTTCAAAAGAAAAAGATGTACTAAGATTAGATGTAATAAAATTAACTGAAGAAGTTGCAACACTGCGTGAAAGAGTTAAGTTTCTTGAAGCAGAAAATGAACGTCTTAAAAAAATATAATTTATGGCAAAGTCAAAAAAACAATCTCATACTCAAAGATTAGTAGATTCAATGAAAACTATAGGTACAGCAAGAACACCTATATCAACAGCTTATCCAACAGGAGCAAAAGCAAGAGATTTACCTACAAGAATGCGGCCTCAAACAAAAGGGGTTAGATCTCATAACAGAATTCTTATGCCTTTAGATCCACCAAAAATAGCAAGAACTATTGGACGTAGACCAAGTGCAGTCAATCCTGCTATTGGTGGTAATCCAACACCTACATATA
>TARA_A100001201_G_scaffold80336_1_pt1 | contig 10376 bp, 15 predicted proteins | sample TARA_A100001201 | Tara Oceans TARA_A100001201 (sample SAMEA2619872) | marine metagenome | biome: marine biome (ENVO:00000447); feature: surface water layer (ENVO:00002042); material: "saline water (ENVO:00002010), including plankton (ENVO:xxxxxxxx)" | depth 5 m | reverse complement strand
GGTCTGTAGCCATATATAAATTGTTCCTTTCATATTATATATTAATAGACTACAAATAAAAAGGGCGCTTTTGCGCCCTTTTTATTCTTATTACAATCAATCCAGATTAAGGATTGTTAAATGTAACAATACGAGTATCAAACACTGTAGCACCACCGTACAATACATCAGAGACCACTTCAGTTCCGATGTTTGCAAGGCTGGCCTGTGCCTGCACTCTTGGCCCACTCTGGCGAGCGAAGGCTACTGCTGACTTATGGAACATGAATCCAACATTTGTTCCGTCATCGGTAGAGCTTGAAATAGCACTACTTGCATAAACTGGAATTCCATAAATAAGACCAAATGCACCAGTAGCGCTTGGAGCATTACCTGCGCCAAATTTGCTTGCATCTGAGAAGTCAGAAATAGAAAATAGTGATGCATACACAGTTGGGTTAACAACTAAGGAAACATCGCCATCTTCAGGTGAAATGTCTAAGTCGCGAAGAGTTGTAATCGCAGTTCTTAGATTAGCAGCAGAAATTGTATTGTCTGAACCCAGATCAATATAATTAGCTGATGCACCACCAGCAAGCTTGGTGACAATAAAGTCATCTTGAGCTTTTGCCAAGGCATAACCCATACCTGAAACCTCTTTTTCGAAAAGGCCGGGCATGGCTTGAATTCTACTAATATCTTCCACAATTTTATACACAGCTTTGTGTTGATTAATAGTCAAAGTTGCTTCTGTGTGCGTATTAGCAGCTGCTGTAAGCGCAGTTCCAGCGGTCTTTGTAACCGCAGAATCTACAGCGTATTTGGGAATGTGGTAGACGTCACCCATTCCTTGCACTTCACCACTTAAAGAATTGTCTACCAACCCTTCAAGAAGCATCTTTCTTTCCATGTAGTTTTTGACACCACCGGTCCACATCTCTGGGATGTATACCAAATTGTTATCACAGTGGCTTTTTATCCTCTGCTTCTTTAGGTTTCCCTAAAGTTCGGCATATCTTTTCAGCTATTGCTGTCGCGGCCTCGTGGAAGCTTTATATCTTTTCAGCTTCTATGCTCTGCCCCTGACCAATCTTTAATTAGCCTTCGGTTCGGATTCCCTTATCTTTTAACTTAGGGTTCCCGCTTAATTCCGCGATTTAAACCCGCCATATTACATAGCGGCAGTGGTAGGTGTTACTTCTGTTGACATTTTTTAATTGTCCAATCTAAAACTATATTAGTTTCGTTTTATTAGAGACTGTAGATAAGTATTCCAATTAGCTTTTCTTTCAGCTTCAGGCATATCCCAGATATCTTTTTCAAACTTTACCATCGATCCGGGTTTACTATCATCAGTCCCTACAGTTTTCTGATTATTTTCACTAAATCGAGAAACAAACTTTTTAAGCTTATTATAATCAAAGCCATCAGTGAGTTCCTGATCTTCTTCAGAAAGCTGGGAACGAAGGTCGTCCATAACTTGATTGACTATACCAGAGTTTTGCGTAAATGCATCCTCTAAATTCTTTAGCTTCTCGCCTCTTTCTTCAGCAAGCTGCTTAAAGTTTTCTTGTTCAGCCAATTGTTCTTCTCTTTGCTTTTCGAGTTGCATTCTTAATGCGTCTCGCTCTTCTTCTGCCTTCTGCGCCCTTGAACGAATCTTCTTGTTCTCGTAAATCAAATCTCCAGCATTAGGCGTTGTACTGGTTGATTCTTTGGCCTCTTGACCAGCGCTGTTGCCAGCACTTTCGGGCGTTTGCCCAGACTCATTGAGTCTCGTTTCTTCTGTTGACATCTTGTCCCCTGTTATTTCTTTTTCTTGTTTGCTTTTTTCTTTAAAGGATTGCCATTTTCATCACAAACTACGCATCCATCCTTTAAATATGCTTTAGTTTGCTCATCAGTTGGGTCAGCTTTACCAAAAACCGAGCCATCTTTTCTTTTAAAATAGACCATTATAATGGACTCCTATCTTTAACAGGCCTACGCAAGCGTACCGCTTTTTGAAGTTGCTTGCCTATGACCTTATTTACTTCGTTTATTAAGTATCTGTTAATACCTACAGGTAGCGGTTGCATTTTTGTTGTAATAACGCGAGGATTGGTTTTATTCTCTGCGTTAGCTTGTATTAAATCTTTCTTTTTGCGACCAGCAGATATTCCTTCAGGAAAAACAAGATCAAAACCCATTTTTGTTACATTTGTAGGCTGCAAACTATTCATAGTCTTACCTGTAAGTGATAAGTTTGGTGTCTTTTTTTGATATTGCGATGACTGTGGACCGCGACCTCTGGTATCTACCGTACCTGCTAATTTTGCTTCTAAGTATGCCTTTGTATAAGGTTTAAATTTTTTGTTAAATACGTCTTTACCGCTCTTTTGTACATGAAGGCGTAGTCTATCAGCAATTTCCCGACTTAACTCCTTCATAAAGCCATCAGGTATGTCATTTAAGACATCAGGGTCGATTTCTACGTTGCCTATTCTAATGCTATACATTTAATACTCTTTCTTGGTATTCTCTTAAGGTCTCCACGCGAGAAGGCCATTTTTTCTTGCGGACCATTGCAGCTTTTCTATTTGCTGCCTTCTCTGCTTTTTGTTCTGGCTTAGATACGCTGGTAACTGGACTCCACCTATGACGGCAGTTCCAACCCCCGCCATCACTAAGCGATCCGGGGTACAAGCTGTCTATTTCTCCTAACGAAACTTCGCCTGCTGCCATCATCTCAAGGCAAATAGGTCGTGTTTTTTCGTCTAATGGTCCTAAATAATGATATTTACGATCAGCATCATCAGATTGACTCATTTTTAGCGTTACAGCGCGTGAATAATTAGAAATTGTAGTGTTAATATGCGCCACAACTTCTCGATTGCTATAAACGCCTGTTCTGTAAAGGTCATACGCCATTCTTTCTCGCGAAGAGCCTTGCAGGACATGATACATTAATCTTCTTCGAGCTTCTTGCAATGCGCCTCTACTGTAAGCAATAATACTTGTTTTTTCTGCTAATTCTAAAGATGATAGAAAACTTCCTGTCACTTTTCCTGTCATTTCCATGTTTTTTAATACTTGTGGGTATGCACTAAACAATTCATCTACTGCGGCAGACAAAGCCGCTGTTTTAAATACAACATTCTCTATATTTACCTTAGAAAGTATCTCAATAATCTCATCAGGACCATAACCCTTCTTTTTTAAGTCCAATACATGATCGATTAGCTGGTCTATGCTAATTCCTAACGCATTTGCAAAGTTTTGCGAAGCGTTAAGTACTATATCTTCAATTTTAGCCACCTACTGGTGCTGCCAATTCTTGTAATAATGGGTTAGTTTCTTCTGGTTCGCCACCACCTGCCTCTTCAGCAGCCTCTTGCATCTTTTCTTCTATCTTTTCATCTGGATAATCGTTGCCATAGGTCTCTTTGAACCAATCTTTCTTAGTAGCAAGACCATTTTCCCATTTAAACATCCATTCTTCGCGTCTTTCTGTTGGCGATAGGTAGACATCGGTGTCTACAAAGTCAACACTAAAGTCATCAGGAAGCGATATGCCTGCCTTAACTTCTAATACGCGTCTATCTGTCTCAAATCTATCGTGTTCAAAGGGTCTCCAGACCATTTCTTTGCTTGCCTCTTTATCTTCTTGCGTAGAAACCTCTTGTACGCGCAAACTCTCGCCTGATGGTGAGTTACCTTTCTCATCGTTCCATCTAAGGCGAATGTTGTTATTATGCATCGCTTGGGTGACCATCCACTTAGATGCTTCTATTAGTTCTGTCAAAGATACGTTTGGACCAAGGCTACCCATGTTAGCTGCCTCTGGAAGAACTAAGATTTTATCAGGTCCAACGCTGATCAGCTCGTCAGAGTCGACACCAGTGACAAAACGTATACCAATTGCACCAAATCTAAGCGCTAAACTTAATTCAGTGAGCGCAAGATCAAGTTGTTGGTTAGCAAGCACGATATCCATAGCGCCTGTACCGCCGCCCCAATCGCGAAGTGGTTGGTATCTGTGCGCCCAAGTTATAGGTATCATATCGCCGTAAGGATTTTCCATACTACTATTATTATGAGGGGCGTATATGTTACCATTACGGTCAAAAGAGAAATGTAGGCCCGGTTTATTATCTGACCCTTCCGTCCATACCACATACCGGTGGTTCAATGAATCAGCAGCTGTAACGCCTTGCGTTTCTGTCTGGTAGACAACACCAAACGGCTTATTTTCGCCGGGCATAAAAAGTGGTTCGTAAAACAGTAGTAAACTGTGTTCTAATTTTTGTTTTTCTTCGTCAAATGATGTTAAGAGTCCAACAGTGCCTAAAAGAAACGTCATTTGTTCCAATAATCGCATTTGTCGCCATAAATCACCACTCATATCTATGTATCGTGGGTCTGTGCTGTAATTTGGCATCTTTCTGTATACCTGACAAGCTGCGGACACTACTCTGCGGGTCAAACCGCTGGTAAATATGGGTACTTGACTTAAAGAGTCGCCGCGAAAGTAGTTTTTAATATACTGGTCGGTCGCAGTATGCTCCCAATAGTCTAACGCCATCTCTCGATCTTCATATGCGTCCATTTCTGACTGCATGATGGAGTCCATAGCTGCTTTTTGTATAACTTCAATAGATTTGTCTGGTATTAACATATGTTTCCTCTAAAAATCAAATAAAAATGCCTTTTTGCGCTTAATTGGAAAGTAATTAATGAAAAAATAGCGCATTTCATCGCATCCGTGTTCATAAAACCCATCTTTTAATGGCTCTTCCTTCAAAGTACGCTGATCCTTACGCTCTGGATAGCGATAATTCTCAAAATCTTGTATATGCCCTTTGCATTTATCAGAAACATAAAATCGTATGGTCCCGTCCGCTGCTTTTATAAAATTCCTAACATGATTTACACCATTGACGATATTTCGTGAGTGCTTATCCTTCTTATAATGTATTCTCATGCCTGCTTTTGCAAATTGCTGTATATCTGTTTCCCCTGTTTGACTTTGTCTTTGGCCACCAGCAGGGTCGCCCACCCATTTATCCACCGCGTAGCCTTTATTTTTTATCATATTTATCAATTCAGACGTTGTGACCTCTGTTTCATGGCTGATTTCGTCAATAAGATAAACGACTTCTTGTCCGTTGACGTTGTCGATCTGGTAATATCCCACGCTTGGCTGCCTATACCCAAAGTCCACGCTGGCCCACATTGGTAACTCTGGGTTGTACTTAATGTCTTTGCGTATATTGTCCGCGGTAAAGTCACCGTATACTTTTCCAGCGTACGATACGAAACTTCCTCCAAATTCTTGCTCGAAAGTTTCTTTTGTAAGCGTTTTTTTAAGTTCTTCAATATCATCTTTAAAAAATGGCGACTCCCACGAAGGAAATTGCCATGATTCCCAGTCTGTGTACGATGCATCCTGTCCTCTTTGAAACAAAGTATGAAAATGATTAAACCCTTCAGGTGTCGAAACAAAAGCTGCCCATCCATTTCTATCTGACAAAGTCGGTCTAAGATATTGCTCCCAAGTTCGTTGAGGTATCTTGCTCGCTTCGTCAATTAGCATATAATCAAGTCCTTCACCGATCAATTGGTCAGTATTTTCTGCCGACTTTACCCATAGCTCAGAGTTTAACCCTGCTACTTTAACGTAAAACAGTTGACCACCAATCTGCTTTTTTGCAGCCATTGGCAGTCCAAGCTTGATAAAAAGCTCTTCTTTGACGATTCTCGTTATCTTATCAGCAAGGTCGTAGGTTTTAGATACGACCCATCCACGCGTATTAGGAGTCAGTAAGTACGGCATCACTTCGTATGCTGCACAAAAACTCTTTCCAGATCGGCGACCCATGTTCAGCACGCGCCACCTCGCTGTACTATCGTGAAACTTTAACTGATTTACCGAGGGTTCATAACCAAGCTTATCCCAAAGTTTCTTCTTGTTCAGTACCTTTTTCAATTAGCGTTTGTTCCCCTTCAATGGCTCTTGGATCGTCAACATAACCAACTTCTTTCAATAAATCTTTCATCTGGTGATTGTGGTCCACTTCTTGCTTATCGCTCTGGCCTAAGTATTGTTTACCAAGCCATATAAGCATTGCGTTAGAGCCATGATTAATTGCATTTTTAATTTGCGCTCTGCGGATAGACATTTTAACGTCCTCATGGCCTTTAGCGATATCAGCAGCATAATGTTTAGCTATAAACTGTCTACTCACACCAAAAAAGTTAGCAATTTCTTTTTGTGTAGCTCCAATAGCGGCCAACGCGCGGACCTCGTTTGGATCTACCATTTCTTTGGCTGGCTTTTTACCGCCGCCTTTAGGTTGCTCTGTCCACATTTGCTTTAAATTCTCTTGTCTTTGTCTTAATTGTTTTGGTGTTGAGTTTCTATACGGTATTCTTGCTGCCATAATTATCTTTTCTTAGCTGTACGCTTTGCTTGACGAAATGCTTTTGCAGTAGGCGCATATTTACTCTTTTTACTACGCATTCTTTCTACACGCTTTGCGCCACTGGCTTTTTGACGCTTGATGCGTCTTCTTTTTGCGTGTATGTTTGCATACAATCCACGCCTTGCCACTATTTGCGTCTCATCTTATTCTTTTTATTTTTTTTCTTCTTAGGTCTTCCGACCTTGCTTCCGTATGTACCTTTTCCTTTAGGCATTATTCCTCCATTGTTTCTATAAATAGTAAAAAATAGTCTACATGGGAAGTCATATACCGCAATATCCTTCTTCGCACATAAAGAGTTCTTCTTGATCTTCTTGTAAATACGCTTCTTCAATTGGCTTTAGGCTACGATGCAAATAAAGCTTATCTTTTAAGCCTCTTTTTGAAGCATCTCGTATTGAGCGATCTACTTTTATAACTTTTTTCCACTCCTCCGGGTAATTTTGTTTAATTTCTTTCCATTGACTATTGCTGTGGAATGGGCAGAACGTACATGATGATTTTTTTATATTATGAAATGATCGTTCTTCTAAAAACTTTACGCAATCACTTCGCGTAATTTTATTTTCTATTAACGGGTATTTATATTCAATATTATAAAGACGAGACTCTTTCATTCTTTGTATTTCATCTAAAGATATACCTAAATACATGGTTGTGGGCTTCATTCTTTGTCTTCTTTTTAATCCGTGAAGCTTTCTTACTTCTTGTACAACAACTGTTATTTTATATTCTTTTGTACACTGCCTACGAACCATGCCTTCTGACTCTGTAAATGCAGGTATACTTGCCCACCTGTTTCCAGAAGAATTTTGTGCTTTTATAATGTCGTCATACAATGATTTTCTTTTTTTAATAAGAGGTATACCATTGTTATATTTTGCCCAATCTTTTAAGTAATCCCATAATCTGTAAGTATCTGGTAATTCTGCTCCCGGATCGGCAAAAATAGCGTAATCAGCACGGTCTATATGGCCAAGGCTGCTCATTAGATACATTGCTGTACTTTGTATACCTAAACCTAAACTAATAATCTTCATTTATATAGATGGCTTTTTACCCATAGCTCTGCGCCAGTAGGTTTTTATTGATGAGGGATGCAAGCTGAGTATATCTGCGATGGCATAGAAGGACAAGCCTTTCAATCTCATCACGACAACGTCCTTTTCTCGGACAGATAATCGTGATTCCCACCTTCTACCTGCATTGAAGTATTTCTCGTACTCTACGTCAAATAAAAGGCCGTGAATTAGCATTGCTGTCTTCTTGTGAAAGTCTTCTGACAGGCGTATCGCTTTACCAAGCTTATCGCCGTCTTCATTGCTCAAAAAGTCAAGACTTGACATGACCCCCCTAATTTGAGAAAAAATTTATGAGGCAACCTGTAAAATGCTTCATTTAGCCTCTTGGTATTGCCCTAATATAGTGATCAGCAAAATATTAGACAAGCGGTAGGGTAGGGGGTAGGGACGGATTAAAATGGCATATAATAAACATTATGTATAACATTTAGCGGCCGGTGAAAATTAACCCGCATTTCTTTTAAGTGATCTACAGGCGCGCCATCATCAAAAATAAAATATTTTATAAAGTTATTGCTTTTTTAATTACCGTTAATTATTTTGTAACTGTTAACACTAAATAAATAAAGGTAATAATAATGAGTATATTTGAACACTTTTGTGAATTAGATAAACAAGATCTACAGGCATTGAGAGTTTTAGCGGTTAAAAAGCGTAACTCTTTAGAAGATCTATACAACAAAAACACTGAACTAAAACAATACGAAGCGGCCAAACGTAATAATACGCATTTAATGCGCTGGAATTCTATTGTTGAAAATTTAACTAACGAAATAAATAAAAGGTAATAATATGAACACTAAAGTAAATAAACTGATAGCGCTAATGACAGCGGCCGCATTAATGGCCGTTATTATATGCGCCGTAATTTTCATTTTAACCCTAACGGCTGCACCGGTAAACCAGATCACAACAGGTATAATTGCGGGCAGCGTTTACGGCCTCGGGTTTTTTGGCCTGGTCTTTGTTTTATTAGTTTTAATTCTATTAAGAATTGAGGCTATATAATGAAAGTAAATAGAAAAAAAGCGCAAAATTGGGCGTATTTAGCGGCAAATAATAAACTTAAAGATCTAAAGAATAGTATCTTAAAAGAAGTGGCCGCCAGCATGGCAATAAACGGCCGGGAATATCATTCCAACAGCTGGACAGCGCACGCGCTAAACTTCGTTAGAAGCGTACTAAGTGATGATCCGGAACCCTATTTTAGTATATTTAAACAGGGCAACAGTAAGCTACCTTTTTTAAGCTATTCAACATTGCCGGGCGTTAATTGTCCCGGCGCGGGCGCGTGTTTAAGTGATGGTTATTGTTACAGCTTCAAGGCGTGGCGGTATCCGGCGGCGTATTTTAGGCAGCTTCAAAATACAATTCTCGAACGTACCCGGCCGGACCTGATAAGGGCCGAATTAAAGCGGATAATTTCAACGCCTAAATTTGCAAATAGGCGGGTAGATCTACGATTATATGTAGATGGTGACTTTCCAAATATGGATATTATGCATTTTTGGTTTAACACTTTAGAAGCATTGCCACGGGTCGCCGCTTATGGTTATAGTAAATCGATACATTTATTCATTGATTATATTAAACTTTATAAAATACCGAATAATTACGCATTAAACGGTAGCGGCGGCGGTATTTATGATAATAGAATAAATGAATTAAAAGATAAGCATTTTTTCCGCGGTAATTTTGAGGGCTACCAATTAAAAAGCGGATTAAAAGGCGCGTCAAAAGTCACTAAACAAGACCGCGCCGAAATAAGGGCAGCATATAAAGAAAAAATCTTTATTTGTCCCGGTCCATGCGGATCCTGTACCAGTGCCGGCCACGCTTGCGGATCGCTGGACAAATTCAAGAATATTAAAATTGTAACGCCAATTCACTAAAAAAAAGGTAATAAAATGAAATACAAAGTAGAGCATATTAACAAAGTAAATCAAGATACGCTTCGTTTTTTAACAAATTCAAAAGAGGCTAAAAACTGGAACGACTACGATACGCTGGCAATTATTGAGGGTATTTTGAACGCCGTTTTTTATATGGTTTTTTACGTTGCACCAAGTAAAGAAATCGCAACGGCAACCATTAAAGCCATTTTAAAACGCTTTACTAAATAAACCTAACGCCCGGCGGCGGCTTTAGGCCGCGCGCGGTTCAAGCCGTGACCGGGTGCAATTAATAAAATAAAGGTAATAAAATGTATGTAATTATAATTACATGGTCATGTAGTGACCCTCAAGCATTCGGCCCTTATAAAAGCGAAAAAAGCGCGAAAATTGCATTAAAGCAAATAAAAAGCGAATGGACGGAACGCGATTATTACAAAGGCGAATGTTATTTAAAAAAACTTTCAAATTAATTAAATAAAGGTAATATCTGGCTTTCCTGATCTGGCTTTCCTGATCTGGCTTTCCTGATCTGGTCTTAGGATTAGCAGCGCCAAAATTTGAGCGGCTAAAAATAGCCGCATTTTTTAACTAATATTAAAAAAATAGATTTTAATATTTGGTATTTTTGCGCCCTTTTTAGGTGCGGCGCGATTAGTTCAGCGCGTCCAGATCTTAAAATATTATGTATAATTAAAAAAACGCTCATAAAGGGCATTAAAATACTTATGCCCGTTTTGCGCGTTTTAAGATCTCGATTTTACTTTAAGTGATCGATTTAGGAAAGAAAAACCCGATTTTGGCCTAATTTTCTTATATTATAAGTGGTGGGAAAAATAGTGTATTATAGATCATAAGGTCCTGTTAACTATTTTTTTTGTTTTTTTGACCCCCCCTATGCTTTTTTTGCCTTAAATATTCCCACCTATAAGCATTCATTATCTTATCCAGTTCCTTTT
>TARA_A100001201_G_C4096447_1_pt1 | contig 10386 bp, 15 predicted proteins | sample TARA_A100001201 | Tara Oceans TARA_A100001201 (sample SAMEA2619872) | marine metagenome | biome: marine biome (ENVO:00000447); feature: surface water layer (ENVO:00002042); material: "saline water (ENVO:00002010), including plankton (ENVO:xxxxxxxx)" | depth 5 m | reverse complement strand
GTTTGAGCGTACCAGTGACCAAAATCCTTGCACATGTTTGAGCGATCTTGACTATGAGTGACGTCAAGCCAAGTAGTCATCTTCCCCCCTTGGGGAAACCAATAAAAAAGGCTCCCTTGCAGGAGCCCTTTCTATCCTTATATTTATTTTAGCTTACTCTTACTCTGTATCTCCTGGGCATCTTATTTGATCATTCTCATCTAACCAGTAACCCTCTTTTCTTTTCAATTGTAACATTCTTGCATATACAACATAGTTCCCTGTCTTCACATATAGGAACCTTCTATCCATTCTATTACAATCACCATTATTTTTAGGCTCTTTTTTAAGGTCTACTTTTTTATCAGCCAATAAATGATCTTCCCTTTTTACAGCTTCTTTCTTTTCAACTACTTTACCAGCTTCTTTACTAACATCTTTTTTATTTTGTTTGCTTACTTTTGACATTTTAATGTCTCCTTATTTTTAATCAATTGTTAATTCAATTGATGCTATAATATAGGGCTTTCAGATAACATGACACAACCTTTTCTTGAGGGGGCAATAAGATTTAGTCAACTTCTATTATTTGTGTAGTTGCCCCCTTTTGGAAAAAAGGAAGGGCCAGTGGCTGAAACTGACCCTATTGTAAGCTGGGTGGAATTTCACCACCCTTGGGATTTAAAATTTGCCTGGTTCTACCTGGAAGGTCTTTAACCCATTAGCTCTCCACATATCCACTACCTGGTTCCTATCATCGAACACTAGGTAAACATCATTCTTGTCCACCACGGTATCCAGCCAGTGTTGCTTCAAGTCGTTGTCTGGCATGAAGTGCCATTTTCCATCTCCTGCTTCATCATCCGGCCTCATATGGAGTTCATCGTATTTTACTCCAGCCATCATTAACCATTCTTCAGTTTGTTCCTGGGTCCTAGCGGACCTTCCACTAAAGATGACAATCTTGAAGCCTTCCGCCTTTAGAAGTTTAGCCATAAAGATAACTTCTTCCGCTGGTGTGTCTAAAATGATATTAGCTGGGTCAAAAAATTTGTCCCAATCTATTTTACCTTCACCTAAGTCTGCCAGCTCTCTTCTCTTATGTATCAGAGCTAGTGTTCCATCGAGGTCAAATATAATAGTTCGTTTATGCGGCATAGTCTGTATATCCATCATGAGTGCTTCCAAGGTTTTTTACCGTGCTTCCATTCATAGTGCTTATCCATGATAGTAGCTATTAGCTCCATAAAGATTAATGAAGTTAGCATCAGTAAAAAAACAAATGCTAGGGTTAATATTCCATAATATAAAATTGCTTCCATGCTTACTCCTTTTAGTTGTACATTGTAATTTCTACATGTAAGAACATATGAGACAACACTTATTTTATATCTTCTGTGGTTACGCGGATGTCTAGAGTTTCAGCTAAACCATGTTCTATCCATTGTATCCCAGTCATGTGTACTTCCTTTATGGATCCTGGTTTCTTCTCTTTAGTGATGTTACCTTTCTTATCTATGTAACCCATTAAGTGTTTCTGTTTAAAGCTCATAATAGTTCCTTTTTAATTTCTAGCGTAATATACACCTTTAACCGTTATCCCTTGCAAGGGGGGAAAATGACATGTCATGTTGCCCCCTCTACCAGATACTCTAAATCGGCGTAAATTATACTAGTCAAACAAAGGAGAAAAAAATGACTAAAAAAGTAAGCAAACAAAAAGAGCCGGTTAAAAGAGAAGACGTTTTATTGGAAGATAAAAAAGTCGATTTGAAAAAGGAGCCGGTTAATAATAAAGAGTGTAATAGAATGAATCGTAGATTCTTATATGCTAAGACTGGTAACTATGTTGTATATGCTAGAATGTTACAACTTAAAAGGAAGCCGGAGAATTTCTTAGATGAGAATGATGTGATTCAAACTAAGGACTAGTAACCTAATAAGAGGGACCGGATTAACCGGTCCCTCTTTTAATGTTGTACATTGCCCCCTGTAGGATTATTATCATGTACTTACGTACCTCAAGGGGGGAATAGTCAACTTGTCTAGTTGCCCCCTGTTGCAAGTGTCCCGGGACAAACAAAAAGACCCGGTACCTATAAGGGCCGGGTCTCTCGTACCGGTTAAATTCTTCAAAACGACGTGGTAAGTAACCGGTGTTATATGTGCGGAGGAGGATACTAGAAAGTCTTGCTGATCTGCTTACCCACAGTTCTCCAGATAGCTACTGTACCTAGAATGTGTACCATCCTGATACTTAGTAGACTGTTGACACCATGATCCCCAAAGGGCTGCCAATTCAGTACTGCTATCATTGAATCAAACCAGTGCACTATGTATGGCGTCAATGTCTCCATTGCCACTATCGTTACTAGCAAGTAAGCTAATAATAACATTATACCACCGGTTGCTGTATATTCGATTGCTCTACGCATATCTACATCTCCTTTTTTGATTAATGTAATTTCCCGTTTATGCGGCATTCTTATACCGCCTGCATATCTGCTGTTTGTCCAGGGACTTTAATAAACTTTAAATCCCTAACATCAATAACAACATCGACACCGTTAATTTTTTGAAGAGTGGTTACATTAACCATACGCCAAGCTTCTTTATGTAAATCCCAGACCGATAACAAACCTTTTCTTCTAGGACTATATTTCATACCTGGACCTGCTGGCTTCCATTCTCTGGGAGGTGTGAAGCTACCAGCCATTTCTCTAAGGGTACCATCTTTTTTAATAAACTCTAATACAAATTTACCATCCAGTACTGATTCTTCATTAATCAATGTTCTGGCATTTTCAGTTAATTGTACTAGTTCCGATTCTTTAAATTGCATTTTACTTACTCCTTTTAATTACTAACGTAATTTCAACCTTAAACTGGAAACAAGACAACAACTTTATTTTGACGCTTCACGCATTCATGCACAATGTCACTTTGTCAGTTGCCCCCTATTGCATATAAAAACGAAAAGGGCCGAAATTCGGCCCTTCTCTGAGTAAGCAAACGAATAAGATACTCCCGGAGAGGAGAGACACTGAGAGTGTCTGAGGCAGGGTAAGGCCTCTATCTTCTTCACCCAAATTTTGAGCCTGACAACTAGCTCTTGTTCCCAGGCTCTTCAAGGTCCGTCCTCACAATGTGGGTACTTAGACCAAGACGCAAAAACTATAACTGATTTATAAATGCTTCGGTTTCGTATTCCTTATTAGCAATTTTAGTTAACTGACCAGCGTACTTCATAATTTTCTTTCTGGCTATAACCATTTGCTTCTTAGATAAGAAACCAGCTTTCTTATAAAAGTTTACGAAGGAGGAACATATCTGAGCATCTATAGCATTAAAGCCTACATTGTTATGCTCCCTAGTTTCCTGAAAGTCCTTCTCCGTTTCAGTTTGAAATTTCCAAATAGCTAAGAGACCTCTAATAACTGCATCGTCTCTTTTTTCCAACAACTCTCTAATTTCGTCCTTATTCCAGACTTTATCATTACCCATTTGCTTACTCCTTAATTTGTTTGCTATGCAAACTTCAGACTATTCAGAAACATGAGACAACACTTTTTTCTTTATCTTAGCGGTTCTCCAATCAATTGGTCCAAATAACCGCTCTTGATAATCTCTAAGTGCTTGCCCTGCCTGATTTGCCTGTTTTGTATTTATGCTTACTTTTGTCATATCAAAAGTTCCACCTAAAGTATTACTTTAGACAACATTTATTTTTAAGGGGGGAATGTATACGACTCTAGAGTCCTAGTTAGGACACTCTTTACCGTCTTCTATAAAATCAATTAGATCCAGACCTGTCTCTCTGAGAGCCTTCTTGAGAGTGTCTAAATCCTCCGGATCAGTGTTATCGAAATCTTTAGGCATCATTTGTTTAATGCGGACATCCATGGATGGAACCTTAGGTAAATCAATACCTAGTTTATCAAATATCTTGTCTAAATCTTCCAGTATGAGATCCACAATAAGTTCTTCAGGACTATCTGCCTCATGTATATAACCATGCTCTTCTTCAATATCATTACGCCACTCAAAGGCTTGTTTGGCTAGCTGCATTCTACTGTGTATCTGCGCTATCTTCTCTACAATGTATTTAACTTCATCTGGACCTATCTTAGCTTTGATGTTGGCTTTTATTTCTTTCTTGTTTGACATATATAAACTCCTTTAATGCGGCATTGCATGATTGCTTACTTATAAATAGTCTCTAAAACAGCAAAGGGTTCCGAAGAACCCTTTAGCTCGAAAAACGCATCACCACTCGCCACCCACCACGGATTTGGGATTACTCCGGACCGTGCCTAAGCCTTGTCCGTAATGCATTTAAAGTTACGGTTTTGTCTATGGACCGCAAACCGAAGGTATGATGCAAACCATACCCAAGTCAATCAAAATCTCAGGGAACGCTTCTTCAGTGAGAGGGATTGCTTATATTACCCTCAAGGTAGCGCCAAAATAAAGCTCGTTTATTTTATACACTTCCCGCCATCATCGAGGAGAGTCACTTCCATGGCCATCAGGAACTATCCCGTCAAGCCGTCCCACCACAGGACCTCAGATGCACCTTCGCAAGCTTTTGGAACCTGCATTCGAGTCATATCGAATCCACGTTCCCATATTGCGCACAAATCTTTTTCAAAAAACTTCTATCTCAATTGATGTAATAACTTCGTCACTTTAACGGTACGAAGACAACACTTTTTTATTATTTTTTATATTTTCTTGCTAAAGCCCGAGGAGAAGGATTTAAATACCTCTCAGTAATAACATCTTGTATCTTAACTCTAGTCATCAATGGAATCTTACCTGAGCTATTTAATGACCTAAGATGAGTAATAGTTCTCTCATAACCCCACTCTTCATAGTACTTGTTAATTGTCTCTAACATAACCTCATAGGTAGGATATACTTTCTTACATGGACGCGACTTATAGACCTTAGGCTTTTCAGCGGATCTAACCTTAAAGGGCTTATAATGCTTAGTTGTACTGATGCCTTTGTAACCACGTCTATCTAATCTATTCAAGTTCTCCGCTTGCTCTTTACTGACTACTTGAATAAAGCCTCCAGTCTTGTGAGGATAGATAGTATGAGAAGCAACCTTCTCTTCCGTAGAGCATTTTACACAGATAGTATAACCCATCTTGACTCTATCGTTTGGCACCTTGATGTTACACCTACTACAATTCATTAATAGCGAGTCTCCATAAGCTTTATCACTATGCCAGCTAAGGCACCAAAGATAATGATACTCAACACTGTGTATAGAAAACTCCAGCATAAGATACCATACCAAACAATAATAGTTCCAATTAGTATTCCTATTGTACCATAATTAATTTTCATTATGATTCTCCTTTAAAATTTGCATCAAATAACTTAGTTTATAGTTCATTACATACTCTCTATCACATCTTCTAATTGACGTTGTTTTCTGATGGATTTTAGAGGTTTTTTGAAGGACTTCTTTATCTCTTTAAGTAATAATTCAGCACAGAAAAAACATACATTAAATCTCTTCATACCCCAGACATCTTGATATCTATAAGCTAAGTGCTTAGTGTCTTTAGGAATAGATCCGCCACAGGCAGAACATGTTCTTTTCCGCTTAGCATGACCTAGTAGTACTCGTCTCGCTTCTTTCTGGTAACGTCGTCTTAATCTATTCTTTATATTCATACTATAATTTCAACCTAAAACCGGAAATAAAACAACTTATAAAAGTTGACACTTTCTTTTACTAACAACCATAGTCAACTAGTTGTATATTGTTATGTTCCCCCCTGTTGTTTAAAATAAAAAAAGGGCAGATAAAACTATCCACCCTTTTTAATTACCGCCTACAGACTAACTGTGACACCTAAGTTCTTCACATATTGGTCCGTTCCATACTTACTTGTTAAGCAGAACAGATGCTTGCTCATCGGCATCTTAGGATAACGCTCTACGTACCCATCAGTTAAGTGAACCATCAACTGTGGTGCCTGCTTACCTTGATAGTAATCATACAGACAACCGATTTCAGTTCCACCTCCACCTGCCGGCTTTATCTCTAATAGTTCCTTCTTATTAGAGCTAGTAATCTTATGCGTTGCGCGTACTTTAGTATCCCAGAACACTAGTTCCATATTGACCTGACCGAACGCACTAGCAATACCACTAACCTCACTAATGAAATCCTGGTACTCTTCATTAGAGATAGACCCAGATGTATCAATAGTGACTGCTATGTTAAGATTTTCTTTTAGCGTAGTGGGCATGTAAACACCTGAACCGTAACTCCTTCTACCAGGTTTAGCCATAGTATAGTTATATACTATGTCTCTGGTAATGAACTGATATAGTAGAGCTTTCCAGTTCAGTTTTGGATTTAACAATTCATCAATCATCCGTTCCATACCACCAGGTAACTTACCTCTAGCTTTAGCTGCGGTAGCAGCATCAACCAGCTTACCTTTCCATTCCTTCTCTAAGGCATCCCGCTCTTCTTCAGTCATATTCATATCATCGCCATACTGGTGCTCATCGAAACCTGAAAGGTCCTCAGCATCTTTTTCCGGCAAGTCTTTCATTAACTGCTCATAGACTTCGTTAGCGGTCTTCTTATTGATATCTTTCACTACAACCTCGCCACCCTCAATCGGTAACTTTATTTCATTGTACTGAGGTATCAACCCGCCTTTCGGTAAATGAAAGCCTTCCGCTACAATCATATTATTAATACAGATATCCGTAGCTACATTCCATATCATCATTTCCTTCTTACCGAGTCTAGTTAAGTGTAACAGAGCCACGTGCATAGTCTCATGAGCCAGTACACCTTTAATCTCTTCATCGGTAAGCGTACCGACAAACTCTTCATTATAGATTAGGTGACCTTTACAATCAACCGCCATGGTTGGGATTTCTTTTGATTCGGTAATCTTCAAGTTCATTACCAGGTGAGCAAAGAAAGGTGACTGCCTCTGCAGCTGTATCTTAGCTCTGGTAATTCTATCGCTTACCGTTAATGTTCCTATCATCGCTTACTCCTTATTTAATTGACTACTTAAATTTCCACCTGAAACTAGGAACGAGACAACATTTAAAATAACATTGTCTCGCTCCATAGATAGCACGGTCACATGCTAGATAATGAATTTACCTAACCGTGGTGCGATAGTGTTAACGAACACCTTATTCTTGATGCCGAGTCTCTTAAATGTTTTCACATCAAAGTCCCGCATCATTCTCAAAGTCATGACCGCAAACTCAGGCTTCATCTTATCGACGATGCCCACTATGCTGTCAAACTTTTCTTGTCTCGGCTCTTTCTGAAAATGCTCACTAAGACCACCACAGACCGCAAACAACTGACTGATTTCCATATCCTCTAAGCATTCAGGCTCACTATAGATTTTATCCCAGTCCAGGTCAGCAAAATATTTTACATAAGCCTGGAACTCGGTAGCAAAAGCCTCACCGCATGCTATGGAAGTTAATAATGGAATCTTAGAGTCGGTAACACTCAGTTTACCAATCAAGTCACTAGCACGCTTAATACCTCTCGGGGTGGTACTTTTGTCTTGACCCGTATCTGAGATTCTATATAGATACGACTCTTTCCAGTTGACAAATGAAACTAAGTGCGGATTCACATTACCTGCAGCCCATTCAGTCCAAGTCTCAACACTCGGTTGTAACTCACATTCACTGAATCGGTCTCTTAGAGGTAACGGCATGTCAAATGTAAATGCTTTGTCTTCGGCTCTGTTTCCAGCGGCTATCAACATTACATTATCACTCAACTTCATATCCGACATACTTCTGTCATGGATGATCTGGTAAGCTGCACCTGCAACCACTGGTGGTGCTAGGTTGATTTCGTCAAAAAATATGACACCGTTAGCCTTCTCATTACAAAAATAAGAAACCCATGCCGGTGGCATAAAGTCAACCATATCGCTTTCCATTTTAGGAATACCACGTAGGTCGGTAGTATCCATTTGACTTAGACGCTGGTCGCAGAATACAAAGTATTTAGAAGGGTCAGCGAACATCGCATCCTTCTCATCTTTGTTTGTGCGGTCCCAACGAATAAATTCTAATCCCTTTTCTTCCGCTAAGGTTTTAAAAACCTGTAACGGTATCATTGATTTACCAATACCTGGACCACCAGCAACAAACAGCGGACTCTTAATTTTCCAATGGTGTTGCAGTAACTCAGCATATTGGGTTGTATTTACTTTTTGCATATGACCGTTTCTCCTTTATTATTTATTATCATTTACTTACTACCATATATTCAACCTTAAACCGGGAACAAGACAACAACTTTTTTCAAAGTTGCTGCCTTGCCATAAGAACCAGTTAATTAGAAGGCTCCCTTCAGAAGCATTCTACCCGCATATCTATCTTTTAGTTCTTCCCATTTATCCAGAGCCTTCTTGTATTCGGCTCCTAGCTTACCGTAAGCGTCTATAGCCTCACTAGCCGCTATGATGTTACCCATACCAAGAACAAATACATTCTCTTTCCAAGTATCAGCATACCGGAATGAGCAATCTATTTTTCTACCTAAATGGAACTTGGCTTGCTTGTCCTCACCATCATTATTCATATTGGGAACTAGCACACTTAAGTTACCATCGCTAACATGACCCTGCTTTACCTTACTCTTCCAAGTACCCATGATACCTAGGAACTTATCAGTGTCCTTATAATGTATCATTGTAAGTTCGACTGGGTCCTTCAAAGTAAAGTCAAAACTCATATCTACTCGCTTACCTTCGGCATTCTTGGGTGCCAATAGATTATTAATCGCATCCCGAGTATCTAAAAAGTCCTGCATCACCTCTTTGTGGTCTTTCCGAGACTTAATACCGTTATGAGTCAAATCAACATGGGCCTGCTTCAAATCATTCCATACATGCGATGCTGGTGACCAACTTGCCTTAGAAGACCAGGAACTAACCTCACCTATCTTTTGATGGACCGCTGGACCCGTAGCAGTATCTCTACCTAGGTTCTCATGAGTACCATCCGCATATCTTCTATTTTTAAGTGGATAACCATTTATCGGACATAATACTGTATACAATAGATTACCGAATTCATTTCTCATTTCTCTAATCTGTTGTAACGGGTTCTTATCTTCATCAACCATTTCGGGTGCACATTTAGAGCCGACACCCACTTGCTCGGCTTCCATCAGGTCTCGCATTTGCTGAGTGGTCTCTTCGATCACCGCAAATGCTTTCTGATTCTTTTCAATTAACTGGTTCATTTGTTCTCCTTTTATTTTATTTGAACTATCATATATTCAACCTTTAACCGGTATTCAAACAACATTTATTTTCATTTTATCATTTACTTTCTGGCTCCCATGGTATGAGAACTCTTTAAATTAACGTAGTTAATTGTAAAGAGACAACATTAATTCAACAAGTTGACCCATGGCGGTTAAAATCCACCTTGTAAAGTAGCCCTTAAATACCCCGTAGGGGTTTTAAGGGATACCTTTACTAAGGTGTCAACTAGTTGCCTATTGGTATATTCCCCCCTGTTGTCTAATATGTTGTATGGTTAGATAGAGATGAGCGAGAGGACCCGGCTGCTTCCCCCCTGTTGTCTCATTGCCGCAAAGGTCAGATAGGAAATCGGTGAGCAAAAGAAAAAGGTTGCCGGTATGGCAAAGGAGTCCCTAAGGTCCCGGGATGAGTAAGTACTGGTAAGCAAGTTGACGGAATCAGGATAGTCCTGTCTGGGTACATGTAACCGGAGGACTATTTGGAAGTTGACACTGTAATCGGATCTACAAACAATCATGTGACCTAGGGGTCCAGGAACTGATCAGACATGTCCAGATAGGGCAGACCACACTTTTAGACACAAAACCGGTAATCTTTTTGGTTGGATGGTAGCCGGGAACAGCAGTAAGGTACCCGGGTTTGTTGTACCCTGTACAGGATTCGAACCTGTGACCTTCGGCTCCGCAAGCCGACGCTCTATCCAGCTGAGCTAACAGGGCATATCTAGACAGACCTTACACTGTATGGGCCCGGGAAGTAAATGGAATAGCAATGCCGCATACCTATAGGATGTGCTTGTAATCGGGATCATCAATAGTGGCGATGATCTTATCTCCATCAGGGGCGCTCTCAACGGCACACCTGAGCCACATACCGGACTTGGTCTTAACTGATGTTATCCAGTACCCGGGGCCAGAGAACAACTGGACTCTGGGATGCCATTTGACAATCAACCAGTCTGAGCCGTGTTCCTCTAGATGCTTAGTAGCGGGGTCCGTAAGGGGCCGTAGAGTTATCTGCATAGTAATCCCCGAAGAATGCCGCATCCGGGCTGTATACCGCAGATCTCCCCATATAAAAGTTGGATGCGATGCATGGGTGTGTG
>TARA_A100001201_G_scaffold143606_1_pt1 | contig 10481 bp, 13 predicted proteins | sample TARA_A100001201 | Tara Oceans TARA_A100001201 (sample SAMEA2619872) | marine metagenome | biome: marine biome (ENVO:00000447); feature: surface water layer (ENVO:00002042); material: "saline water (ENVO:00002010), including plankton (ENVO:xxxxxxxx)" | depth 5 m | reverse complement strand
AATATAAAGGTTAGGACTCCATTCATCTTGCGTACTTGGGGTATAATATTGAATTAGACTTATTGCTTTATTTCTAATCAATGCTGGTCCAAATCCTGATATAAACCTATGTTCAAAGTGGCTATCACAATCATTTGGTAAAAATATTGCATCAACATTATCCATATAACTTTCTATTTGATTTATCCACTTATCTTCAGAAAGTTCCTTTATAAAAACATTATCAGTAAATGATAGCTTTATATTTTTACAACATGACCTTTCCCAAACCTCTACAACTTCATCTAATCTATCTCTACTAGTTGAAGGATCACAATCACCACCTTGAGCAAGTTGAAGCAATTCAAAACTTGTATCTGGGTGTTTCATTATTGTTCCAAGCATACTATACTCAACATCATCTGGGTGGGGAGATAAACATAGTACTTTATTAAAATTAAATAGTTTCATTCAAATATTCCAATGTATGTTTTTTATATAAATTTTCTTGATATACAACGTCTATACCTTCCCTATCAAAAAGTGACTTGTCCAAATACGACTTTCCACCTTGCCCAGCAAGATATGTTGTAGCTCCATATTTTTTACATAACATAACTAATCTTTCTGTTGAATTTAATGTTGTTGGCATGTCTTCAACAACTTTAGTTTTTATATTTAGCATGTCACGTAATTTCAATATTATATTATAATTTGTTTCGTATAGGTTTTCACATATACAATCATCAAGTTGATTTAATACTGGTAAGTGTTCAAACAATCTTTTCTTTATTTTTATCCAGTCGTGATTATGATTTATATATTTCTTATCAACTATATTTTCTTTTCCTTTTTTTACACTAAGAGTATTCCAAGCATTATTAATCTGAAATCTATTTTGAAATCCATTTTTCTCAAATTGGCAATGTCCTAACATAATGAATATGTCAGACTGTTCCATCTTTTGAAAAAACGGGTACCAAGGAATAAAATTTGGTTGATGTATAGTTACAATCATATCAGTCCTAAATTTATTTTTTCATCTTCACTTACTTCATTTATATGTCTTGCTCTACCGCCATAACTTGTTATGAAATTTGTAATGATGTCATAATTATTTTGATAGAGATGTGCAGGTTGTTCAGCTGTTCCTTGTCCGTTAAATCCTTTAACGCCGTCCTTATGACCAGCACCAATAAACATTGGATGGTATCCACCTTGTGCATCAAAACCTGAAAGAATAAAATCCCTATACCCAGCATATTTTGATAACCAACATGCAGCTGTTCCACCAGTTGAACCTGGCCACTTATCCAGTGCTGGGGCTGGTTGGCCACCTTCACTTATTCTCTTTACTTCCTCAGGCCTATCATTATCACCAGGATGTAATTCATAAGGTAAGAAATCAACATTGTCAAATCTACCTGGAAATATATTTGCTAATTCATAGAAATGTGTTTCATCATTATTACATACGCCTTCCAACTTTGCCCAGTGTGAATGTAAGTAAGATGGGCAAACTATTGTTTTAACATTTTCAAAATCAGAATCTTTCATAAGAGCAAATAATTCAACATCATTAAAAAATGCATATGTTGGTTCAGGTGATAACCATATTGTATTGTTCACAGTTGCAATATCATACTTATCTGACTTCTTTACTTCAATGGCACTCGGACCTTTTCCTAAAACTACTATTGGTTTCATAAGCTACTCCAAACTTTTTTAAGTCCATCTGTTAATGGTGTTTCCAATTTCCAACCTAATGATTTTAATTTACTATTGTCGCCTGTACTTCCATGTTGGTCGCCAGAATGTCCACCAATATTATTTACATTAAAATCACCATCACGACCTGATGCTATAATAATAGTATCTATGAGTTCACCAATATGTGTTTTAACAGAGCTACATGCATTAATTGTTTCGTTTCTTGTTTTATTATCCAATCCTAATACAAGTGCATTAACCATATCATCTACATATGTCAGGTCACGGTACCTGTCTAATGAACCAGTAACATTTATTGTAGTATCATTCATAACTTGCGATATAAATGCATTCACAATACCTTTATTTTTATTTGACAAATCTTGTCCTGGACCATAAGTATTGAATACCCTAAATATTGTATAATCTATTCCATACTCTGCAAATCTTTTTATATAAAACTCTCCACACAATTTAGAACATGCATAATTTGAAAGTGGATTTAGATTATCAGTTTCCTTTGATAAATCACCATTTCCATAAACTGCCATCGTTGATGTATAAACTATTTTGTTAATATTGTTTTTCCAAGCATATAGGCAAACATTTAATGTTCCTAAAGCATTCCAATCTAAATCTTTATGCGGGTCATCCAATGAACCTCTGCCATAAGATTGTGCAGCCAAGTGATACACAATGTCTATATCTATATTGTCAAGTACATGAAAATTAGTAGCATCACAAATATCAAAAGTATAATCTGCATCAACAGATAAATCAACTGTCATTACATTATGGCCTAGCGATTTTAGCTTTTTCACTAAATGCTTTCCAATAAATCCTTCACCACCTGTTACTAAAATGTTTTTCATCTATTAATACCACTCATATAAATTTTTTCAGCTATTTCAAATTCTGTTTGATTGTCAATATCAAATGATTCTAATTCATCCAAGTAATATGGAAAAAAGTTTTTTCCTATTATATTTTTACCATCTATTATGTCTTGCCTTGGTAATATATTAACTGCAAAATTTAACACATAATAATTTGGTAAATCTTGTGAACGTGGCATTTTATCTGGATCATAATTTACAGGCTTTCCATCTTTCCACATAAACTTATGCATTGCAGTTACAGTTGCCAGTGAATCATAAGTACCATCACCAATCAATGTAGTATCATTATATGAATCAATACATTTTTGTAATGATGACACTGTTATAAGTGGACTAGTAATATGTATAAACATAATGTGTTTATGCGGTACATTGCTTACAACATTTTTATATACTTCATTTATTGATACTTCATTTGTACAATACTTTGAATCCCTATCTATTGAGTATGCTCCAGAGTTGTCTGCAATATTTAATATTTTTTCAGAATCTGAGCTTACATATATTCCACTTAAACCACTAAGCTGTCTTAATTGATTTATTTTATGCTCAAGTAAATTTGTATCACCAAAGGGTTTTATATTTTTGTCAGGTACTCTGACAGACCCTCCCCTTGCAGCTATAACTGCTCCTATGTCATGAATGTATTTCAATTTAATGTTCTCCCACCATCAATAACTATGTTTTCACCAGTCATATATTTCATTCTTAATATTGATAACACTGCATCTGCAATATCTTGTGGCTGTCCTATTCTATTGACTGGTGTTTTTGAAATTGTGTCATCATAAAATCTATCTGGAAATTTTACAAAGTCTGTCTTAATAAGGCCAGGGCTAATACAATTTACCCTTATTGGTTTAATACTTCTTGCTAATGATTTTGTCATATTTATGATACCAGCTTTAAGTGCACAATAACCAACATTACTTCCATTTCCTGTTATGCCTGCAACAGAACCTATATTTATTACATTAGGTTTTGGAGACTCCAACAACATTTCTTGTAAATCACGTATTAGTGAAAATGGTGCTTTAAGATTTACATTGAACATTTGGTTCCAAACACTATCAGTTAGTTCATCTAAATTTTCATGAGGTATAAACTTTGTGTAAGCTGCATTGTTTACCAATAAATCAAGTTTACCAAAATTATCATACATATAATTAACTAGGCCCCTTCTACCATCTACTGTTCCAATATCAAATGTATCACGACTATTGTCAATAACTGTCCAATTGTTTTTCTTAAGTGTATCTGAAATTGCTTTTCCTATACCACGAGTTGAACCTGTAACCAATGCAATTTTAGTCTTCATATACATGCTCCACATCTGGTTGAGTAATTGCATATCTCATTCCTGGTCCACTTGTACATTTAATTTTATGCCAAGTTCCTTTTGGTACAACAATTATATCACCTTTCCTAACAAGTTTAGTACCTTGACCTTCAATCCACCATTCCCACCAACCATCTAATATGACCCAGTTTTCATCTGCATCTGGATGATAGTGTTTTCTATTTCCTTCACCACTTTGTTGCTGTATTACTACTCCACCAAACCTTTCATTGTATGCAATTCTTACAGCCCAACTACCCATACCTAATTCACGTCTTAATGTTTCAACATTTACAGTTGTTACATTTTCATATGAATGAAATGTTTTTAATGAATCTTGTGGTAGACCATCATCCTTTAATACTCTTTTTACATTACTATCTGAAATCATAATATTCCTAGTTCATTCAAATCAGTTATGCATGTTTTCCAATCGGTAAACCTGATTCCCTTGTCATCTATGTATACAACTGCTCTTGGTTTTTCTGATGTTATTGTTGAAATATATTTTGCCAAGTCATGCTTTTCTAACCATTCCCATATCAAATCAATAGTTTGTCGCCCGTTAATCAATCCTCTATCTGGTTTTGCCTTTGTTGTAAATAATACAAGTGTATACTTTTTAGACAATTCTTTAAGACCTTCTCTTACGCCATCAAGTGGTTCATCATAAATTGTTCCATCAAAGTAGCCTTTACTATTTTTATGTATTACACCATCAAAATCTATTCCAATATTTATTAATTCATCAGGATAACTGTGTTCACGAATTTCACCTCTCCAATGTTTTTGATTTCTAATATCATCTGGACTATTTTTTCCAATAGGTGGGCATTCCTTTCCTGAACCATGTGTTAGTTGATATTGTAATAGTAAGCTTAAGCACTCGGCTGTGTGATAATATTCAACTCCTAAAACTACTTGTGTCAACCCTTCTATCTTTTCAGCAATTGGATTTGCAGTAACTATGCATGTTTCCATTCCATTATCAGCTGCCCACTTAAGAGCTTTATTTACATCTTTTGATTTTCCTGAAGAAGATATACCATAAACTAATGATTTTTTCATTTGTGATTTGGTACGAGTTGAAGTTCTCTGTTGTAGCCATGCAACCATCCACTGGTCAAAGTTTGTATCGTTTATTAGTGAAGTTGCAACCACACAACTACCTGGGCACATTGCATTCTTTGTACCATTTGAGAGTCTTGTCATATCAACAGCAGTATGGTCAGCTACTCCCATATTGCCACCATGACCTAAAACATAAATGTCATTACACTTATTATACTTTTCTTGTAATTCTTTCCATTCTGGTGTATTTACAATTTCTGTAAACCTGTGACCTATATTTTCGATGTTCATCATAACCTTTTCCCTTATTTAATTTATTGTTTAATATAACCATTTTTATTGAATATAAAAAATTTAATCACGTCTTTTTAATGCTACTATGACATATTCTTGTTATATTGTTTCGTAAAAACTATTTTGCTTTTCTTGTCTTCCAATATTTTTTGGATGATACAATGCAAACTTTTCTTCAGCTGGTAGATTTGCAAATTTAGTGTAACCTTTTAACTGTTCATGAACTGGTTTTACCCAATAAATATTTTCATCATTTCTATAGATTCTCATTTGCCAATCTGGAAAATTAACCCAACCTTGGTCATCCATTCTCCATCCCCATTTTGCAATATGTGCATCAGTAATACCTGCAACAGTATTTACTCTTGGTACCCAAAAAGCTTCGGTTCCATCATTAGCTTCAAGTATAAACGGTAATGCTTCAATCAAATATTCATTAGGTATTTCATCAGCATCTATTTGAAAAATCCAGTCACCATCACAGTTGCTATTTAGATTATTTTTATACCACGCAAAATTTTTGTTTAATGAACATTGAATTAACCTATATTCATTATGTGGCTTTGATTCAAATTTTTCACATACATTCCAAACTTCACCTGTTGAATTATCTGCATCCATTTGAACAACAACTTGGTCTTCAGGTCTTTTATGTTCAAACAAAAATGTTAATAACTTTTCTATTTCCTTATGTTCATTACATACTGTAATTGCATAACTTATTTTCATTTCTTATCTCCTGGATTTTCCATGACTTGGCTTTGTATTTTTTTACCTTTTTTTCCAGTTGCTTCTGGTGATGGTTCACCCTTCTCAGCTCTAACCTTTTTCTGAATTGGACCTTCTTTTACTTTTGCAAGTTCCTTTTCCTTTTTAGCAAGTTCATCAGCTGATATTTTACCCTTAAGCCACTTATCAGTGACTGCTTTTGAAAATTCATAATTCACTAACTGGGTTTGACCAAATCCTTCTGGTAAAAGTTTTCTATAACTATCATTAAATGCAGTCTTTGCTTTTGCCTTTACATCTGACATATAGAATCCTTTTGAACTTGCATCCAATGCTATTTTATTTGATGGAAGTTTTCTTACTTCACCAATAGGCGATTTTACTATTCCACTCTTCATAGCTATTTTTTCGAATATTTGAACTGGCATGTGTTCCAAAGATATAGCATGACAATATCCCTTAAAGAATGGATTAAGTATTAAAAAATAATATAGCCTTGTTGTAGGTGGTTCTTTACCTCTTCCCTTTGTGGTATACTTTGCTTCAACAACCAGTCCTTGTGCATCTGTCCCTGCACTCTTAAGCAATGCATAACTTACAGGAACTCTTCTTCCGGCACATTTACTCTTATGCTGAGCTAAATACTTACCTACTCTTTTGCTCACCAAATGCTCCCATTCTTTTACATGCTGAATTAAAATCATTAAATGATTCCGAAAGTTCTACAGCAACTCGTGTTTCATAGTATTCACCATCCTTTCCAGGAACTGGATATTTTTCTTGTTCATCTTTTGATATTTTTACAACAGGTGAAAATACCCATCTGATATTATCAACATCACCATCTGGGTATAGCATTCCAGATTGAAATATAATTGTTGTTAAATACCAGTACTGTCCAAGATCTTCATCTTTATATTTTGTATCTTTAATGAGTTGAGTTGTGTTTTCTTCAAACTTTTCTATATGAGGACTATTTTCTATATAACTGTATAGTTCACTAGTGTTGTATCCTGATTTTACACACATTCTACTTTCACCATTTTTGTCGTCCTGTTCAATTACAACATCATATTCACCAGTGAATGGACTTATTGCTCTCATCCCATCACTACCAACTGTAATCTTTTCTTTCACTTTATTTTTTCTTCCAAATTTTTTTGGGTTATAGTCTTTTGGTGTTATACTTTTTGTAGACATATTACTTCTCCACTTTACTTAACTTAGGAAGTTTAACAGGGTTTAATTTTGGCAGTTGAAGTGGTACTTGTTGTACAACTTTTACATCATTCATAATGTCTTTGAATTCTTCTGTCATTTGTTCTAATGAAAAGTTTTTTCTAATAAATGTTGCTTGCTTTTTACCGCCCCTATCAAACTTTTTATAATTCTTAAATACTTCTTTCATAACATTACTTGCATATCCTGCATTTACATAAAACCATGATGAGTCCTTTAATACAACTTTATCCCAAACAACTGATGGGTGGACTTGTCTTAATTCACCTGGTAATAATATTGAATGTTTTAAGAAATCAATATGGCCTGACCAGTTAGGTGCAATTACAGGTTTTCCAGTTATTGCAAATTCTTGAAGTGGACGACCATATCCTTCACCATGGGTAAAGCTAACCATCGCTTTTACTTTAGGGTGATTGTATAATCCATTTAATTCAACAGCATCCATGTCTCCATGAATCAAATAAACATTTGGTGCACCAGGAGTTAAATTTCTAACTGTTTGTATCTTTTTTAACAATTCTTCCCTATCTCTTACACTAAATGTTGTACCACTCTTAAATATTAATGCTGGCTTTTTTCTTCCTTTATTCTTAAATGTTTCACAAAATGTTTTTATGGTTGTTGCAATATCTTTCCTATCATGTCCAAAATCACCATTTAACCAGTGACCTACCATAAGAAAACAAAATTGTTCTGGAATATCAGCTAGTGTATCAACAACTGTTTTTGGTATTTCTTTTGTTTTATTAAATACTTCTAAATCTAATCCTTCAAATAAAACTTCAACAGGTTTTTCACATTTAAGTGTACCAACCTTTTGATTTGTGTTGTTGTCCATTTTGTCATATGTAGTATTTATAAATACATTTTTTGCATGATGAGATGGTACTATGTTTAAGTCCATTCTATTTAACCCTTCTATCCATGAAGAATCACAAATTGTTGTTTCTATTCCAGCAGTTATACCAATATTGTATTTTCCAACAGCTTGAAATTCATTAGGAATAGTAACCTGAATCCAAATATCTGGCTGTTTAGGTAAATGATTGTTTTGTCCTTTGTGAATCAGTCTTGATATATCTTCATCATCAGGTCCTAATGCATTTTCAGGCAAATTTCCCCATCTTTGACTCAATACCAATATATCATATTTATCCATTGCTATCAAACTTCTCAACAAATCTCTTGCATGGTCACCATATCCTGACCTAGTTGCAATAGGTGCACTCATAACTAAAAAAGGTTTCATATCTTTTCTCCTATTAATGTATCAAAAATTATACCATCTGGATAATTTGGTTTAGGTTTAGATGTATCTATCATTGACCATCTTTGTATAGGTTTCCAATTTTCTAAACATCCTTCAACAGAGTCTATAAATGCTTTACACATTCCAAGCCTGTCAAATCCATTACCTATTGCCCATTCTCTACCAACCTTTCCTCGTCTCTTTCTTTCATCACGTCCTAACTTGTATGCTTCCATAAGTCTTGATGCAATATCTTTAATGTTAGGTCTACTATCATATATGTATGGTGTTGCTGGTGAACCTTGGAGATTTATTTGTGGCCATACAGGTAGTGCCCATTCACCACATTCAGTATATCTCATATTACTATTACTTGGCCAATCAGTTGTAAAATCTTCTAATAAAACTGGTGTGCCATCATCTTTTACAAATCCCATTTGGTCCTGTATTCCACCAATTGCAGTTCCAAGAATCATTGTACCTGACATTATTGATTCCATAACACTAAGTCCAAAACCTTCAGCTGAACTAGGTTGGCATGTTATATCAGCTATATTATACAACATGTTTAATTTTTCACTATCTATTTTTTGAGGTGAAAACAATACGTTATGTCCACCACATAATCTATCTCTGACCTCCGGTAAGTTTGTGCCTGCATCATCAACTTCATTTGTGTGCAAAAGTAATAGGCATCTATCTGCTTGTTCCTTTGTAAGGTTGTCACAAAAAATTCTATATGCTAACATTAAGTCAGATGTACTCTTTCTTCTAATATTTCTACTATTATAGAATGCAACAAAATCATACTCTTTATTTCTAAAAAGTTCTTTCTTAACAGGTGTAAGTGCTGATTCTGATAGTGGTTTATGTGTTTCTTTACATATTCCATGTTGTACATATGTTAAGTCCCAATCTGTTCTTGGCTTTCTCTGGCAAACATTTTTATTTATGTTGTATGTTTGTTTTGAAATTGCCATAAGTAAATCACAAGACTCATATGCGTTTTCATTCCAATGTGGGTAAGGAAGATCATCCCAAATATTCAAATATATAAGAGGCATTTCTTGTCTAATTTCATGAGCCATTTCATATAACCAATCCCAGAATCTTGGGTCAGTAAAGTGCATAATAATATCTGGCTTTTCTATTGCAATCACTTGTCTTAACAATACTTGGTTTCCATAACCATTTACTGGATATATTTTACAATATGCATCTTCAACTCCGGACTCTTTAGCAGCATCTTTAGACATATCAAAAATCTTTCCATTGTCCGGGTGGTTTACAGCTCCACCAATTTGTGCCCAGTCATACTTATGCATACTTCCCATTACAATCGCTCTTGACATTGTTCCTATACCGGAAAACAATCTCAAATCATCTGAAAGTAGTAATATTTTTTTCTTTTTTACTTTATTTGGATTTACCTTTTTAAGTGTGGGTAACTTTACTTCCATAACCTTTTCTCCAATTTATAAATTTTGACCTAAACTATTCTCTTTAAGAATTTTCTTCTTAAACTTTTCATCATTAAGATAAAGATATATTGTCCTGTTAGTAATTTTTTGTAGATTGATATTATCATTTATACACTCAATCTTAAATTTCTTATGGAGGTCATCCTTTATTTTAACAGATGTTAATTTTAATTTTTCCATAACATTTCTCCTATAGTAAATACATATATTTGTATATCTATAAATATCAAGTCATACAATAATTTATCCAATTATAACAATCTTTTTACCTAATTTTTTTGCAGCACGAATTGTATTCCATGTTCCCTTTGCAGAATCGTGTTCTGGTATGAATGCAATTAAACAATCAACATACTTTACAAGCAATCCATTTCTATGAAAAAAGTTTTTTGGTTGATATGTTTTATTGTAATACCCTTCATTCATTGCACTATATAAATTTGGGGGAGTATGTGCTGGGTTAAACTCTTTGTATTGACAACCTAATT
>TARA_A100001201_G_scaffold48357_1_pt1 | contig 10525 bp, 5 predicted proteins | sample TARA_A100001201 | Tara Oceans TARA_A100001201 (sample SAMEA2619872) | marine metagenome | biome: marine biome (ENVO:00000447); feature: surface water layer (ENVO:00002042); material: "saline water (ENVO:00002010), including plankton (ENVO:xxxxxxxx)" | depth 5 m | reverse complement strand
ACTGGTGGTACTTTGTTGAATACTAGTGGTGGAGAAACTGTTACCATCAACGGTACGTCTTTTGCAACTGGACCGACTGTAAAATTCATTGCACCTAATGGCACTGAATATTCATCACCAACAGTAACTTTTGTATCTGCTATTCAAATTACTGCTGTAACACCATCAGTTGCGAGTGCTGGTGGTGATTACGATATTAAAGTAACAAATGCTGATGGTGGTACGATCACCTCAGCTGATGCAGTAACGTTTAACGGACCTCCTGGATTTACCAGTCCTGCAGCTGGTAGTCTGGGATCTTTTGCTGCAAATGTTGCTATTTCCACTATCACAATTGTTGCAAGTGAACCTGATGGTGGTGCGATCACATATGCGGTCACTACTGGAAGTTTACCTAGCGGTTTGTCACTAAATAGCAGCACTGGGACGATTACAGGCACACCAAGTAGTATAGGTAGTTCGACAACATCAAGTTTTACTATTACAGCAACTGATGATGAATCACAGACTGCTACTAGGGACTACTCGATTACTGTAACTCCTAACTACATCCCAACATCGTCCGTCTCTATTCCATAAGAAGTCATGTCAGGTATTTTCAAAAGTCTTTACCCAGCAATTACTGGATCTAGGTGGACTCTTAATTTTTGGATTCGTAAGAACGATCTCTCAAGACTAGCGGGAACATCAAATAAAAATAATTGTTATGTTTTTGGTTATAATTCTGGTGGACTGTTTCAAGCTACTAATGGTGAAGGTTTTGCCACTATGGGTGGTCCTACTGGATCTATAAGTAAGTTTACTAATGAATGGGGATATTATGATGAATGGGGAGGTGCCTCAATTACATCTGATCAAGTTGGTGATGATCTAGACGGATGGTATAATATTCATGCGACAGAAGATGCAAATGGAATGGATCTTTATGTAAATGGAGTTCTACTTTATAATAATTTAACCACTAATATCGGGGCATCAGGTGGTATTCTTGGTCTTGGCGCTCTTTCTTGGTCGGCCGATGATGATACATATTCTCTACATGGTCAGATGATGAACGCCTACTTTGTAGACGGCACATCACACGCTTATACTGTCTTTGTAGAGAATAATAGTCAAACAAATAACACTTTACAACCAAAAGATCCATCTGGTGTTAAAGCAGCAATTAATGCTGCTGGTGGATTTGGTAATAATGGTTTCTTCTATGACTTTACAACTCCACAAACATGCGGTCTGAAGTTTGATGATTTAGCTGGTGGACAGTGGAGAGGTATTAACGATTATTCTGCTAATTTCAATACAGGATTTGTTAGAACTGGTTCGAGTGCTAGAACCAACAACAATTCCTCTACTTTCTTTTCTGGAAGACATTGGCAGGATGGTTCTGGTGGAGCTATTCAACCATCTGGATTAAGAAGTCATGAAGGAGAAGTCTTTAATCCATTTCACAGTGATCTAACAATTGAAGGATGGTACTATATTCCAGAAAATAATAATGTAGCCACTGGTACTCTTTATTTCTTTGACTTTAGATATTCAAATGGTAGTACTACATTTGCTAATGGTCCTGCATTGTATTTCTATAATGGTAATTTTGAATTGTGGGGTAATAACACAACAATTGCCACTTATACAGCAATTACTACAGACTGGGAAGGTCAATGGGTTCACATTGCTGTAACGTATACATCTGCTGATACTAGATGGCAAGTTTATAGAAATGGTACTCGTATTATCAATGCGACTGAAGATTATGCTGGAGAATCTAGTCAATTGACTATTGGTTGTAGATATACAGATAATGCAAATATTCAGATGTTTGTGGAAGGGTTCCGTGTAACTCTTGCTAATCTTTATGAAAATAACTTTAATGTACCTACTGCAGACCTTACAGCAACTACAGAAACTAAACTTCTAACATGTAATGCTGCTACACTCGATGATGACAGTAATAGTAATCATACGGTTACAAATGCTGGTGGTGTAACTACGAGCACTACATATGTTCCTTATACTGGTGCAACATCATATTTCTTTGATGGAAGTTCTAATTCTTACTTAACGGTTCCTGCTAGTACTGACTTTGAAATTAATGCAACTGATGACTATTGGATTGAATTCTGGGTTTCTACAACAGATACTAAATCAGATATCATTAGTGCATTCGACCCTGGAGCTCCACACGAAGGTTGGTTAGTGGGACTTGGTTTCAGTAATACTAATCCTGGTGGTATTGACTTGTGGAGTTCTTATACTGGCGGTACAGGTACAACTTATACCCAAGCAGGTCCTAGGATTGCTGATGGTAAGTGGAAACATATCGCAGTTCATTGGGGTAGCAGTGTTGTCAAAGTTTATGTAAATGGTATTTACTCTGGACAATCAACCATTGTTGGTACTAGACCATTTTACAGTAATTCTACACTTTACATTGGTAGAGACGCTAACACAACTGCTAGCAGACCTTTCACTGGATACCTATCAAACATCAGAATTATTAAGGGAGCAAACGCATATACTCCTAGCACAGCATCACCTTATTCATTCACCCCTGGTCCTATTGATTCGATTGATCAATATACAGTTGATGGTGGTAGTACTTACAAGAATATCGGTGCTCATGTTCAATCCTGCTTTAACTCTAACGACAAAGCATCAACTTATAACAAAGGTTCCGAACCACAATATCAGTTAAGACCTTTTGTTGGTTCTACCAGTCAAAATGTATCTGGTACTCCTATTGATAATTTACTAGCAACCATGTGTGGTGCTAGTAAATATGGTAAGTCTTCACTCTATCTCAGAGGAACACAAGCAATCACACCATATGGTTCTCATTGGGACTTCAGTGGGGATACTGATTGGACCATTGAAACATGGATTAAAATTGATACTCCCCTAGGTCAATCAAAATCATTAATTTCGATTGAACAAGGTGATGGTAATGGTTATGATTCATACGAGAATTTGTTATTATTTACGGGACCAAATAACACTTTACTCATTTATGCTAACAATTCATCTACTCTTGGATGGAATGTATTTTCTGGTGATTCTGTTGGTACATATACATTGGGTAAATGGCATCACTTTGCGTATTGTAGATCATCATCCGATAATACCATAAGAGTATATTGGGATGGTGTTCAAATACGAACAGCAGCTGCTGAACTGTATTCCTTTACAAATCCAGCATTAATGTTGAATGGTCGTTGGAATACTGGTTATGAATCCGATACTCAAGTATGCTTTGATAGTTTTAGGGTAATCAGAGGTCAGAACATTTATCCTGGTGGTACGACATTTACTCCTGGTCCTACATCAAGCACTACACAATATACAATTAATGGTGGTTCGAGTTACTCTAGTATCACTGGTACAGTTCCATTCTGTTTAGACGATCAGAGAGAAACATTATGTCAAGATAAATCCACATCTGATGGTACGTCTCCTAATGGTGCAGTTTTGTATAAACCAACTCCTGAAAGATTTGCACTCAGTCAACAGTACAACAATAGGGAAAGACCAAGTACTATTCAAGGTGATTCACCAAGAAATAAATTCTTGAAGTTCAATGCTTTGATGAATGGTAATCATGCAACTGATGTATCTAATCAACCTGTCGATTCTGCAGGTCTTGAAGTTACTGCTGGTACTGCGAATGGTAATAACTATAACAACGTTGTTGGTAACTTAGGATTTACCACTGGTAAGTACTATTTTGAATGTAAAGGTGTTCTTGCTAGAGGAGATAATAATATATTCAATGTTGCTATTGGTTGTATTGATAGATTTCGACCTGGCAATGTTACTTTAAGAACCACAATAGGATTTTATGGAGTTCAAATAGACGGTTATACTAGTGGTAGTGAAGGTATCAAAACATTTTATCACCTAGGTGGTTATGGAGACTCTGTAAGCAGTGATATAGCATATACATCACCACGAGGTAATGGTGATATCTATGGTTTTGCGTGGGATGTTGATAATCATAGATTGTGGGTACATCAAAATGGAAGATGGTTAGATGGTAATCCAGAATTAAATATTGGTGGATTGCAAATTGGTAACAATATGAATAAAGTTCATGATGACTATTGGTATTCCCCTGATGCAGAAACCGGCAGTCTTGGTGATAGAAAATTAGGTTATACAGTTTGGGCGCAACCACTTACTCAGTCTTATAGTGCTAATGCATCTGGAGTTATATTCAACTTCGGTCAGGGAACTCTAGGTGATTATCATGCCGATGCCAGTGGGAAAGGTAAGTTTAAATACAAACCACCTGCAGGATATAAATCTATGTGTACTGAAAACCAACCTGCACTATCAACTGCTGCAGCAAATCCAGATGCATATGTTGGTGTTAAAGAATATACTGCAAGTGGATCTACTCAAGCGATTACTGGTTTAGGATTCCAACCAGACTTTATGTTCGCTAAGAGACGTAATAACACTAGTGGATATCATGATGTTGCTGTAGATAGTACTAGAGGAACTGGTAGATATTGGGCAATCACTGATCGTGATGCTAATACTAGATCAAACTATCAATATAGTGATCAAATTACATCATTTGATTCTGATGGATTTACTTTGGGTGATAATGGTTCTAATGGTAACTTAATTTCACATAGTGGCGGTGAATACACTGCTTTTGCATGGAAAGCAGGTGGTGAACCTGGAACTGGATTAAATGCATTCAAGAAAGATGGAGTTAGTTTTAATCCAGAAACATCATCTTTGACAATTAATAAGATGAGTTGCAATACTGAATCTGGATTCAGTGTTGTAAACTATCAAGGTCTGACTGGTACTTATAACTATAATGGAACGAGTCATGTCACTGATATTTCCAACTCTCAGTCTGATTTGAATGTTGGTAGTGGTAACTGGACTATTGAATTCTGGACTTATGGTAATAACACAGGTGAAATTGTAAATAAAGGACATAACATTCAGTTCTATTCTAATACTCAGGGTGATCTTTTATTCTATGCTTCCAGTAATGGTGCTAACTATAATATTGCAAGTGCTCAGAATATGTTGGCTGGACCAACTGGTTCTGGTGGAACGATGGCGCGTACTAATAATAGGTGGCACCATGTTTGTGTTGTAAGAGATGCTAATGCTGGAACATATACTGGTTACTTTAACGGTAGAAAAAGTTTTACAATTAACAGTTCATTAGATGTTGGTGATAGTGCTGCTACTTGGAAGATCGGTGCTTACAATAATAGCACTGGAACTGGTAGTTTGCAGTATCACCATGCTGGTTATGTTTGTGATTTAAATGTATATACAGGTAAACTATATGATACAACTCTAGACAGAATTGATTGTGTAAAACCATCTTGGGATAATGTTAATGGTACTGCTACTAACTACTTGAAGTCAACAACTAATTTGTTGTTTGCTTTGAATATGAGAAATACTGCTTTCTCGGTTGCAACAGGAACTTCTGGTCTCGATGGATATTTCAGTACCGCAGGTACTTCTCAATATCAAGGTACTTCTAGACCACCACAATTTGTTGCACATGGTCAACCTGGCAGACCAAATATGATGGTTCTTAAGGGTACTTGGAATCGTGGTTCTGGTACAAATAACTTCCCAATCGTTATTTGTGATGGTATGACTGATACCACACCTGTTCTTGGTGAGACACATGTGATCGTCAATGGTTATTACAACAATACTTATTGGGCTGATAGTAATATTACAGTCTCAAATTACAGTTTAGACAGTCAAGTCAATGATGAGGGTGGTGACTACACTTGTTATATCTGGAGACAAATTCCTGGATTCTCAAGATTTGGTTGTAACTGGGCAATGCCTAATGACAATAGTGGTTATGTTCACTGTGGTTTCCAACCTAAGATGGTTATGTTACTTAATGTAACTGATAATGATAGTAATTATGTCTGGCACTTGTACGATACCACTAGAACAACACCTAAGAACGGTACTTACAATTCAGTATTTTGGCCATTTTACTATAGTGCTCAGAATTATCCTGGTGGTACAAACAATTTCCACATTTATGCGAATGGTTTTGAACCAGCACCTGATATTACTTCTGGTCAAGGATTCCATCAAGGTGAAGACACAGGCCAAAAACTACTTTACTTTGCATGGGCAGAGCAACCATTTGCGTATGCCAACGCTCGATAAATAACTAAAAAAGATACTGTATCTAAATGGCTTATGTAGGGCGCGAACCGATCGCGGGAGAAGTTATAGTTCTAGATAGTATTGAAAGTTCCTTTAACGGAAGTCTTACATCATTTTCACTAACTAGAACAATTAATGGTACTCAGTCTCCATTCTATCCGAAGGAAACTGGGCAACTTATGGTGTCTTTGGGTGGTGTTATTCAAAAACCAGATTTTACTGGTAATGAAGGATTTAAAGTAAGTTATGATCAAATTGTATTTGCTGTTGCGCCCCCAGCAAGTACAACTTGTTTCATCATTGCCTATGGTAATGTTTTAGATGTTGGTGGTGGACTACAGAATGTCAATGTAACTGCTGGTAAAGGATTAGGTGGCGGTGGTACAATCACCACAGTTAATGGTGGTAGTGTCACATTAGATATTGATATTGCAGAAGCAAATGATCCTACAAGTGGTAATGTAGAAGGTGATATCATCTTCAATACTACTGCAAATAAACTTAAAGTATATGATGGTTCGCAGTGGAAGAAAGTTGGTGGTGGTGCAGGTGAAGAACTAGATGCACTATCTGAGGAGATTAGATACTATATTCCTACAGCAACACTGAGTACAACTGGTACTGTAGAAGAGACAACAACAAACGCAACTGACTTCTTCACGCCTGCAAGTACAGTTACGATTGCTGATACAACTGTAATCACAGTCGCTGATGGTAACACACTCACCATTGGTGAAGAACCACCTAAGCAACAACCATTGGTGGTAAGAGGAGATGGTGTTGGAATCTATAGGCCATCGATGAACGCTGCTCTGACGATTAGGTCAGACTTCACTAAACCAAATCTATCTGGTTATGTTGCACCTCGTATTAACTTCCAAGGTCCAAGAGGTAGTACATCTGTAGCAAGTTATTCTATTGCAGTAACTAATCCTAGTTCTGGTTTATATGGACTGAGTGGAACTGATAGAAATGGTAGTGTTTCTGGTAATAATGTAACAGTCACTATTGCTGCAGGTGATACAATTACATTTAACAATAGTGTACATACAAATCACCCTCTTAGAATCAGAGTGAGTAATGGTGGCGCTGATGTATTCACACCAGTAGCTACTGGACAAGGAACTGCAACAGTTGCATGGACTCCAGATGTTGCTGGTACATATTACTACCAGTGTGCCAATCACCCTGCTATGATTGGAACTATTGTCGTATTAGGTGCTGCTGGTGGTGCAATCACACAATATGCAACAATTCAGGCTAGAGGATCTGGTTTACTTGATCCTACAGAAGTTAATGATGGACATTTAGAATTCTATACGAGACAAAACAACAATTTAGCAAAACAATCTACACTACATCGAAATGGTGATCTAGAACTTCATAATGGTGGTATTAGATTTGCAAACACAGCTACATACAATTCTAATACTCAGGACACATTAAGTCGTTTTGAGGAAGGATTCTGGACACCATACTTGTCGGATAGTGGAGTATCGGATTCTACTGCTGGAAACTTAAATGTAACTTACGATTACTTCAACAATGTTGGTGCTAGTTGGACTGAACCACGAACTCATGGTTCATATACTAGAATTGGTAACCTAGTTTATGCTATGTGGGACATGCGTATTAGTGGATTTACTACAACAGGATCGACTGGTAATACATTGAGAGTTAAAGGTTTCCCATTTCCTGGTGGTTATGCTGATTTTGGTAATACTTGGAATAGAGCAGTTCTTAGAGGATCCTATATGTTCCAGAATATTCCAGACCGTGATATGATTTCATGGTTCGACAAAGGATATCCAAGTCTAGTACTCACTAAATCCGATGGAGCTTCCGAGACCAATGTAACAGTCAATGATTTGTATAATGGCGATGGTAGATTGACTGGTTGGATCATGTATCACACAAATGATTGATAAATAAAAGAAAAACTCAGATAACTATGGCACTCTCAGAACAAGTAGTTGTTGACTCTGTTGAAGTCAATGAAAGAGGACTTGTCCTTGTAAAGGAAGTCACCAAAATTATTAAAGACGGCGCAGTTGTTGCTAAGTCCGCACGTCGTTATGTCCTAAGTCCTGGTCATGATCTTACTGATCAACCACAGAGAGTTCAGGATGTTGCTAATGCTATCTGGACAACTGATTTTATGACTGCTTGGAATGCCCAAGTAACTGATGAACAGGGTTGATAAATACTAAGAAAGCACCGAGAGAATGACTAATAGATACCCATTAGTTGTTAACGCAACGACTAATCAGATTACTGAAATCCAATCGGGCGATGACCTGTTATTGGATAACACTGACCTGACTACTTCTAGTGGGGATCTGGTGCTTGATCCTGCTGGTGATGTTGACATCAAAGCAGACCTAAAGAACACTGCTGATCCTAATCTAAAGGTAGATGATGATTTATATGTAACTGGAGCCGTTGGTATTGGTGTTGCACCAGTATCTAACATTGATCTCAAAATCGAGAGAACTTGGAATAATTCTGCAACTACATTCTTTGGTGCAAACATTGACATCACCAATACAAACTCCAATGTTAATTCTAGACTCTTTAGACTTGCTAATGCCAATGTAACTAAGTTTGATGTTGATTTATCTGGTAATACAAATACCTATGGTACTTCTACATTTCATGACAACGCTATTTTAAATAGTGGAGATTTAATCACTGGTCAAAATAGAATTTCTTTTGCTGATAGTGGTACAGTAAGTCTTTTAGACTTTACAATTACACAGTTTGGGCAAAATAACAATACAGTTTTAAGTAGTGTAAAAAGCATTAACTTCTTCTTGGATTCCAATGGAGGAGACTCAGGACAAGCATTTAGAATCTACAATAATGTTGATCCAGATAACCTAGGTGCTACTACCGAAAGTGACTATATTTTCAAAGTATCTGAAAATGGTGATGTAAATGTTACTGGTAATGAAACAGTAAGTGGAACTTTAGATATTGGAAATACTGCATCATACTATACTGGTATTTCTAATCAAACTCTAACTCTTGGTGATTCAACAAGAAGAATTACCCTTGATGGTACTAATGGTGCTATCACAACTTCTGGTACTCTAACTGTAAATGGTAATTCAGCTCTTGGTGATGGTATCACCGATGATTGTGCTATCAATGCAAGAGTCACAACTTCTATTGTACCAAAGTCTGACAGTAATGATGATCTAGGTACAACTGCATTACGTTGGAGAAATCTATTCGTAGATGACATCACAGTTACCACTGGTGTCAGTGTTGGTACATTAAAAGCTGGTGATGGTACAACTGCACTCACACTTGCAAATACCACTGGTGATGTAACTGTTGCTGGTGATCTGCAAATTACTGGTAATGATATCAAATCCAGCACTGGTTCTAGTGCTATTACATTGGATGGTGCTAATGTAACAATCAATGGTAATCTAACCGTAGATGGTACTCAAACCATCATCAATACAACCACTCTGAGTGTAGAAGACGCTACAATCGAACTCAGAAGGGGTACTAGTATCACTGCTGCAACTGGTGGTATTCAAGTTAATCAAACCACAGATGCTGCTGGTGCCGTTACATCTTACCAGAGTTTACTTTGGGATGCTTCTGCTACTAAGTGGAGAACATATGATGGTACAACATATAAATCTCTAGTAAATGATACTGATGCAACAGATCTAGGAAAGATCAGATTAAATGGTGGTGTTGTTGAGAACTTCGATGATGCTTCTGCTGTTGGTCCTGGTGGTATTGTATCTTTAGATCAGGATAGTTCCAACATTCACGTTCATACAAACCCAGGTGGTGATTTCTCATTCAGAGTCACTAACGTACCTACAACTAATCTATATTCCACTTCGATCATTTGTATTGTAAAACAACAATCGACACCTGGACAACCAACTAGTTTCTTTATCAATGGCACTGATGAAAGTTCCAATGTATTGGGGTTAACTAACTTCACTAAGGGTGCAAATGGTGAGACCACTGTGTATTCTTTCCAGTTGATTAGACAAGCTGGTGCATGGCATGTTCTTGCTAATAGCACTAATTTTGCATAATAAATAAATTTAGTTAATGAATAGATCATGACATCCACTGAAATGAAAGAGAATTTTGAAGACCAACAGAAGAAGTGTCTAGAGAACATTAGGACACTTGAGGAACAACTTCAACAACAAAAAGAACTGTATCTTAAACTGCAAGGTGGGATCGAAGCACTAGATCTGCTTGCAGAAAAACAAAAGGAATCTTCCGCTGACGAACTCGCTGAAGCTCTGGTCGGAATGCCAACCACTTGACAGACCGCTAACGGTGTGGTATGTTAGCCAGGTAGTCAAGA
>TARA_A100001201_G_scaffold7673_1_pt1 | contig 10528 bp, 9 predicted proteins | sample TARA_A100001201 | Tara Oceans TARA_A100001201 (sample SAMEA2619872) | marine metagenome | biome: marine biome (ENVO:00000447); feature: surface water layer (ENVO:00002042); material: "saline water (ENVO:00002010), including plankton (ENVO:xxxxxxxx)" | depth 5 m | reverse complement strand
TGAGGACGAGGCGGCTGAAATGGTTGGGTGTGCTGTTAAATAGCCAGCGTCATTTGATAAGAAGGACACATTATCGCCGGACTGAATAACAGTACCATCGATATTAAATTCAGTACCGTCGAGAGACAATCCAGTTCCTGCGGTATATGTCGTATCTGTATTTACCACAGTTTCCGTGGCAACCGCTATTCCGGTAACGTGCCCGTTGCTGTCCAGAATAATGTCCTGGATATAAGTACGCCCAGAATTATCGCTACTACTAGCAGCGGAAATCGATGGGTGAGATGTTAAATAGCCAGTGTCATTAACAAAATTGCTTATGTTATCGCCAGAAACTTGGACTTCACTACCATTTATCAGGATAGAATTTGTTGTGTTAGATCCGCGATCTGTTACCGTCTGTAAAGTATCACTTTCTGATGTAAGATATCCCGCATCATTATTTAATAAACTTACATTGTCACCAGATTGTATGTAATTCTGTAAATCTACAATTTGAGACTCAGTAATCTGCAATGCACCAGAATGCTGGACAACGGACGACTGTGTAATATAAGCATCTGGAATGTTTACCCAGGTAACACTAGATGTTAAATCATTAACCTCCGCATTGATGTAGCCAGAATCATTAATTAATAAACTTATATTATCACCAGACTGCACAACGGGGTCTGTGACATTAAATTCAGCTCCATCTAGAACGAGACCTGTTCCAGCGGTATATGTTAAACCTCCAATAGCAGACCCATTAAAGTAGAGAGATCCTCCTATGTTATACAAAGTATTAGAAGTTGAAGAAGGACTTCCAGTTGCCAGTATAACCCCAGAAGATCCAGCAACTACTTGATCATTTTCATCTTTATAGACAGACTTTTCTGATGGATATGCTATAAAGACATTGGAATTTCCAGATAAGCTGATCTTTGATCCGCCACTGCTACTGGATAAAACTGTATCTCTTGATAGACTATCAGAGCTATATGTTCCAATACCAACTTCCCATCTTGGAGAGTTTTCTATTGTGTAAAATGTTTTTTGCCCGCTAGAAAGAACATTAGAAAATGCCTGAAAACCAGTTGCTGCACCGGCTAGCGTAACTGTTCCACTACCACTGGTTATACTGGTTTCCTTTACTCTGTTATGTAAGAAAATCGTCATATTTTATCCCGCATATTGTTTTTTTTGGGTTTTTTGGTCTTTAGTATATACTCCTTATGGAGACTTTCTTGTAAAAAAATAAAAAAGGGGAGTGGAAAATCCACCCCCCTCTCTACACTAGCTCTAATATAGTTCTTAGAAGCTACCCAGCAGAACACGACGATTATCCAGAACGCCAAATCCAACTTCAGCGAAACCGTACAGACCGGATCGTTGCTGACGATGAAGACCTGGATCTTCGAAAATAGTAACTTCTTGCTTGACTGGCATAACGAAGCTGTCGTTAGCAGACAGGTCAAGACCAACAACAAGTTCAACATCAGAACTTGGACCAAAAGTACCACTCAGGCTATCTGTGTAGTAAGTTTGGTATTCTTGACCTTCGCCCAGTTCATCAAGAGCATGGATATTAACACCAAATACTCTTGAAACAGCACCAGCACCATCACCAGCAACATAGATTTCTCTACGACTGGTTTCATCAAGCTGATCAATGCCCCAGTTTCTCATGTCTTCAACACCTTCTGGAGACATGTAAAGATCTGTAAGAGCACCACGCTTAACTGACGCACTGTTACCACCAGCATTACGACGCATTACAACCTTCAGCAGGCTAACAAGACGCTTGGTGAATTGACCAGCAGCAGCATCGGCATCGTAAACAAGAATGTTACGGTCAACACCCGCAGCAAGCAGTGTGTGCCACCCATCATCATTCATCTTCTTAACGAAACCAGCTTCAAGAACCTGAGTCGCACGGGCTACAACATCCCAGCGAGCTTCACGAGCATAACGAAGCAGCCAATCAATTGCGTTAGCAACTGTGTAGGTTGGAACCATCACATAGTCGCCCTCAACGGTACGCTCAGGAATACGACCGTGAGCAGGAGCAACATATGCGACGTGATCATTTTCCTCACCAGGAGAAAGAAGATCAAGTGGGAACTCAGTAGAGCTACCGGCTGGCATGGCAATTCTTTCATAAATGCTACCAGCAATATCTCCGACAAGAATACCTTCGCGGAGTGGAAGTTCGATGGCTTTGGCTAGTTCAGCCATAGCAGCACCTCTAATATTGCTATCATCAGAAGAAGTTCTGTGAAGCAATTCAATAAAATCTTCATCAGGTTTTGTTAAATATGACATATTATAGTTCTCCTATTTTTCTAGTCTTGATTAAGGAAGGTTAACAGAAACTTTGGCGTAACCATCAGCATCCTTTGTAGAAAGGAAGCGACCAATGGCTGGAGCAGTACCATCTTGAGATCCAGAAATCTTACCAGAGTCCGCAAGATATGCAGTTTGTCCAGCAGTTGGAGTACCACTAATTTGGTCAGTTACAACAAAACCTTTAGATAGGATAGTAACTTTGCTACCCTGCTGAACTTCATCTTTGTGCCAGTTCAAGTGTTGACGAGTCTGATCGATATTAACAACATCGTTCAGAAGAACACCAAGAGCGACAGCACCAGAAGCTTCAGCGGCAACAGTGGCAACAGCAGAAGAGTTGTCCATCGCAGCACCAGAACCCTGAGTACTAACAGATACGACAACACCACGACTGGCTGTCTCATTCATAAAATAAGAAATGTCAGTGTCTAATTCGTGACGATCACCTTTAAGAGCCATTTTTCACCTCTACTTATTTAAGATTTTTAGTTGACTTTAAAACAGACTTACGAAGCCATTGAGCCGCAGACGCAATAGCTGTATTCTCTACTTCTTCTTCAGGATTAGCCAAAGTAGCTTCGGAAACTTCCTCTACTTCATCTAGCTCAGAGGCATCAGCTTCTTCTTCTTCTTCTTCAACAACCTCTTCTTCTTTTTCTTGTGCTTTTGGGGCAGGAGCAGGAGCAGGAGCAGGAGCAGGAGCTGGCTTGTGCTTGTCTGCCATCAAAGCAACAACAGATTCGAACATTTCGTCAGAAGCTTCGGCGAAGTCAACAAGAATAGAATCGATTTCTTCAGCAGCTTTGCCTTTTTCTTTCAGCATAGCGGCACGTTTCATAGCTTTCATTTCTTTCATCATGGCAGAGTACTTTTCTTTCATGCCTTTTAGTTCTTCCTCTTTTTTCTCCATGTCGTGCTTAAAAGCTTCAGCTTCTTTTTGCATCTTTTCCTTGTCACCATGCATAGTCGCAGCAGAATCTTCCAATTCTTTGACTTTGACTTCAAGATCAGCTTTTTCGCTAAGAAGAGACTCATTAGCTGAAGTAAGTTCAGCAATCTGAGACTCGAAATTTTCTGTGATTTCAGATTTAGCCGCCTCAAACTCAGCAGTTAAATCTTCAATCTGCTTGGTATTATCACTCATTTCATGATTCTCCGTAGCAGTTAAAAAATTAACAAATTGTACAGATGCACTCGCATCAAAAGGATTGGTATCCTTGCTAAGAATAATACTTCTTGGATTAGCTGGCTTGGCGACTAAACCTTTTCCGGAGAAGTAAAAACCCTTAAGAAGTCTTCCAATTTTATAACCTTGGTATTTGCCTTCACCACCATACGCACGTAGATGTTTTGTCAAGAAAGATGATTCTTCCGTTCGGGCCAATACTCTATTTTCATCATCTGGTCCAAGAATCGCATAATCAAAATCGCTAAAAATGCATTCCATAGATACGGACCATTCGCCAGCATCTATTCCATCACAGAGTTCTTGAACTCTTTCTCGCATTTGCGGATCAGACCAGGTTTTGTATATAACAGCACTTGTGACGATATCAATTTTTTCTGGCAGTGTGTCTTTTTCTTTGATCACATTACCTTCTTGATCCATGACCATAGAGGCGGTCATGTGGCCAATAATATCAGTATCATCATGCATATAATTGAACTGTTTGTTTACAGGAGTGTTTCGAGCATCCCATAATTGATCAACAGCAAAAACGTCATCATTCTTATTCCATCCAGCAGATACTAACACAGAGTTCAAATAAAATAGGTCTTTTTGCTTGTCTTCATCTACGCCGACAAATGCTAAAGATTTTTTTATGTGTTCTTCGTCAATATTAAGTGCGGGGTCTAGATCTATGATCTCACAATCAAAAGCGATAGAGTTATCGTTTTCGATTTTTTCTTTTAAATTGTCATTGATTTCATATTCGTATATATGCATTTTTCTACCTTTCTAACAGGTACTACACCATAAACTAATTATTTATGTTATTTTTCGTTTAAAAAATTTAAAGAATATGATAGATTATTGATATGGCGAAGTTCATCTATGTTTGGTTCACGACCAGACTGATCCATAAAGTCAGCAAAAATGCTGGCTTTTGTACCCTTTTGGGCTTCATTCGACTTTGGATTTTCTTCTAAAACTTTTAGTATTTTTTCTTCGTTTATTTTTTCGTGTGGAGACAAATTACACAGAACTCTAAACTTAATATCCTCTAGTTCTCTTAACTGAGCCTTGCTTAACTCTCTTAAATTTTTCTTGCCGTAATGAGCAAGTAGACCCGGATTGAGTATGTTAGAGATCTTCTTCTGTGCTTCTTGTGACCAAATCATAACTGAAGCTTTAGGTGTGGTCTTCGGCAAAACCCGTCGTTGCTTTCTTGGCTCGCTATCTTTTGTGAAAAGAGGACGACCACCTTGCGGATCTGGAGTTTGTTTAGTTTCTTCTTGCCGTTGAGGTTTTGGGGTTGTTTCCGGTTGGCTTACAATCTTTGTCTCAAGGTCAGTTACATCATCAATTCCAATATCACCTTTTTGTAAAGCAATCTTCTTGTATTCAGTATCAACATTGCCATTATGAAATGGATCAGCCTTGTATTGTGGCATTTGACCTTTTTCTCTTTTACGAGCTTCTGTTTTAACTCTTGACTCTTCGATTTCGTTGAGTTCACCAAATCTATCTCTCAATGTCTCAACAGAGATGATGTCTCTATCGGCAAGCTGAATAAGCAGGTTCTTCTCAGAAGCTTCATCAGATAGAATCATGTTCTCGAAGTGCAGAGTAGCGGGAGCAGAAAAGCCCATAGACTTTTGAATATACTCAATTTCCTTTTTCCAGAATTGTTCGAGTAATGCACGTCCATACTCCAGACGCTCGATCAAAGTCTTTAAAGAGATGAAGTTATTCGTAAATCCACCACTTTGTCCAGCCAATCCAGTTAGAGTAGGAGGAATACCAAGTCCAGCATAAATACTATTCAGAACGGGCTGATATTTTTCTGTACCCAAGAACTTGTAGATCTGAGTATTGCTTTCTTTAAAATCGATTTCCGGACCCCATACAAGATCCATCGTTCCACCACCAACATTACTAGCGAGAATATTTCTCAGCTTATCAATTGCACCTTTGTTTGGTAAAATTTTATGATCAAGATTACCTAATCTCCACAATCTAATATTAGAGATGGCACCATCAAGAGCTGACATATCGGCCAATTTCATCTTTTCAAGCATAGTTACATCATCAATAATGGCATTGATCATCGGACTTGCCCAAATATTCCAGTCATCTTTCTTGTAGTAGAAGATTTCCAGAGAGTCAGAATCCAGAACAACCTTATTATCACCAGTCTTTAATGCTTGCTTAACAGACGCGGGAAGATTCTTTGAAAACTTAGGGTTCTTCTTGAACGAATCGCACAGGGTTTTAGCAAGACGCATTTTGTAGATCTTTTCTCCACTAAATGCACCAGCGTATCCACCTTCTACTTCAATAGATAAAGGATTGAGAAAATCATACCTAAAAGGCAGAGTCTTCTTTGTAACAGGCATTTTCTTGATGTCCATCATATCCTGGGCTTTGGACATTTCCTGTTTTTGCTTCTTAGTGATCTTGCCGTATCTTTTGTATACGACTACATTTCCGCAGCGATACAGCATATTAAGAAACCGCTCAGATCTTTCTACGCCGTTGATTTTTGCCCACCATCTGCGGTAAAATCTTTGAATGCTTTTATTTTTGTGGTTAAGGCTAATACCTTGAGAAGCAAAGTCGCCCATCAAATCGATAATGTTTTTGATGATGCCGACTTTATCATATGCTTTCATACACATGGAAATAGACTGTTTGAAGCTACTTGCTGGCTCCTCGTGCGGTCTAAATCTATAATAATCATCCTTGACAAAATCAGTTCTTACTGATATATTAGGCTCAATATCTATGTACGAGCGACGACTAGCTGTGGCACTCATAATACCATCATAGCTGTCGATATTTTTAGCGGCTTTGTCTAAATCTTCCGGAGTAGACCAATGAATGAAAGGAGATTTTTCTGACATAGTTTTTCCTCAATTGGAATGTAATTGAATTGACAATCTAACTGTTACCAATCTATACACCATAACAAGAGAAAAATAGTTTTTTATTTAGTATAATCCATTCATAGCTTGAGTAAACCAGTTAGGACCACTAAATGTAGCGTCTTCTTTGTTTTTACCACTTCCATATTGTGCTGCGAACCCACCATAAGAATTATAACCAGGAGTTTCTTCCGTCTTGAGATTTCTCGCCGCCATATTTGCCATTAAAAGGGATGAATAGCGGTCCTTTCTCATTCGAGATTTTTTACCAACCCCAATTTTAACTTCAGGAGTATCCCATCTTAATCTACCATTAGCACTTTCAGTAACTTCGATTAGAGATAGTTCGTTTTTTAACTCTTCTATTTCCATAACACAATCTTCAAGTGTGTCATATAATCTATCGTTTGCTTTATCTTGCTCAATAGAAAGTCCGATAGTAATGGGGTCAAACCTTGGGAATAAAAGGATCTTATCTTCAAAGTCTTTTCTCAAACCATGATTAGCGTCGGAGTACCAATCATATTTAGCGAATTGACACATCTCTAAAATGTGAAGACCTTGTTCGTCATCTGTTGGTTGTGATTTTTCTGGATTGATTATGGGCCAAATAGCGACTTCACCAGCTTGAATTTGGTTAGAATCATGTAGTGCTTCAGCAACAGCATATCCACCACCCTGAGCGTCCATAGCGATGTGTACTATATTAAACAACCCCATTAACTCCCGGATCTTACGAGCACAATAGCTATAGAAGTTATTCTCCTTGGTCAAACCTTTCTTTACTCGCTCGGTATGGTCTTTTCTTGTTGTTGTCCAGCAATGAACAATCCTTCTATGGTCAGTATGAAGCTCAAGAACTACAATACTAAAATTATCAACTTCAGATGCAGGGTCGATAGCCATAAGATACTTTTCATTCTTATTACCCCTTAAAAGAGGATCAAAATATACTTCTCCACTCGCTATTTTAACTGGTTTTAAATCAGTACCTACACAAGCTTCGATCAAGCTTCTTTTAAAAAACCCCTGACTATCTTTAGTGAATACAGCCCCAAATTCCATTAGATAAATACCATTATGAACAGTTGCTTTGGATCTTGCAATCTGTCCTTCATCCATGAACCCTTTAGGAACCATGTCCACCGGAATTCTAATTATGGAGTAATCATCCCATTTAAAAGATGGAGGTACATCCTCGCCGTTGAAGACATTGTTCGATATAGCCTTTTTATCACCTTTGGTCTCTATCGTCGTCTTCCATTTTTTCCAATATTCCGCGAAATGGTTAAAGTCATAATAGGCAGTACCCGATAGAATAATCTGGTTGGACTTGCCTTGCTCCATTGCATCTGTTTTGAATAGTTCAGACACATCCACACCCAATTCTTCCGCTTTTTTCTCGGCGGCTAGTCTACGAACATTATCAATAGGAGAAGATGAAACTGCTGCAAAACCTGCAATGACATTTTCAAAGATTTCTCTGGACATACTCGCAAATTCGTCTGCGATAATATCATTTGCTCGCTGTCCACGAATCTTTTGACCATCACCGATGGGGAGTGCAGAAATGGTACTTCCATTCAAGGTTAGTCTACACATATCCACATCGCGTCTAGGACCGCTACTGCTGTCGCACATGTCTCTTAAAATCGGAGCATTCTTCCAAATATTCTCCATATAATCATACAGATACTTCGATTGTCGGAATGCGGCACCAACGACGACTATCTTTCGATTAGGCATCAATATGGCTCGTAACATACAGTACAATGAAAGGATAAATGTTTTTCCTAAACCACGAGATCCAACAAGCATCGGAAACTTCTTGTTCCACATTTCTTTGAGAATAAGTGCCTGCATGGGCAACAAATCGACATTGAGAACGTGCTTACAAATAAACGAAAAATAATCCGGGTTGATAAACAAGCAAGTTAGTCGTTTATAAAACTCATCTGGATCATCGGTCACAAGCCGCTCAAATGGATTGATAACATATCTATCGTCAACACTAATATTGAGCCAAGCATTATTTAGCTCTTGTATTAGTTCTTTACTTAATTTGCCGCTCATGCTACTTCATCCATAAAACCATAATAAACAGCTTCGTAAGCATCCATCCACCAATCAACTTTTTGCTTCATTTTATCTTCAATAAAACTCCTAATACCTTGCCAATCTAATCCTTTTTCTTTACAGAAATTAGATCCATTACAGCGGTTAGCATAAATATCAAGCATTATATCAACAGATCTCTTTCCATACTCCATCGCACTTATTACTGCGGTATATTCACCAGCATCTGAATAGTTTCCGTTGTGAATCATAAAGTCTGCGTGTTTGTAGATGATTCTTTTGTCGGCAGATTGTGGAACAATAGATGACATAGATCTAGCATGACCCATAGAATGAAACTCAATATATTGTGGACAATCTACGATAGCATCGTACATAGCCATTCCATAGTTCCAATCTCCACCACACGATATCATGTACACCTTGATAACTTCATCGGCAGGAATACGGCTTGACAAATGATTTAAGTTTTTTATAAATCTTGATGCCATTTCAAAGTCAACACCATATTCTCCTTCTTCGTCTCTACCTTCTGATCCTATATAGATTGTATTTGTTGATAAATCTATTCCAAGGTTATGAATATGTTCAAGATTTGGTTCCACTGTTCTTCTCCCAAAAACTTAAAGTATCATAAGTAAATTTTTCAGCAGCATCTCTGTTGCCGCAAAAAACTACCTCTATATTTGGGCAGTCGTCTTCGATTTGATGAATTAGCTTTCTAAGGTATTTACCATTCATTCTGACTCTTGAAAGTTGTGCTTTGGACATTCCAGAATTTTGCGGAAATTCATAAACATCAGACTCAGAAAACTCACAAACAATATAGGCTTTTGTTAAAGATTCCATGCGTTCAAATTCACGATAGAACCTAGCTTTAGCTGTTTTCTTTCCAAGGTTGTTTGCTATTTCTGTAGCAGAAGCTTTTCGCTCAATAACAACTGTATCTTTAAGATTTTCCGTGGTATAATCACCACAATCAAGTTTCTGATCGACAATGTCGATATTGTCATAAAAGATAAAGTCCCAACCTTGTTTTTCCCGTGTGTCTCTAATTACTTTCATTGTCGTAAGCTATCTGTAAAAATAATGATTCATAAATATGCTCCTGCCCGGTTACAGATTCATGGCAGGAGCGGCATAGTGTAATCAAGTTGTAAGTATCAAACCTCAAAGATGATGCGGCAGACCAGGGTCTAATGTGATGAACCTGGAGACGTTTTTTAGTAACGCATCCAGGCATTTGACAACATCTTTTGTCTCTTTTGAGAACCCTTCTTCTTACTTCCTTATAAACTGGGTCGTCATAATTTCTTCTCATGAGATTCTAACTTTAATACTCTGATATCATATTTAAGTTCTTTTAGCCACTTTTTTGTTTCTATTGAGTCGTCTTGATCTAGTATAGTGTCCATAAGTTTTTTTATAGCCATAAAACAAGCGTCATCAGGATCATCAGCCTTGACGGTTACAAATGGAAATCTACGATTTAGTGAGCCAAGGTCATACTTCTTGGATAGATCGGTCACTACCAGCGACAGATCTAGTTGTGCTATGTATATCATGATCTACCATCATTTCTACTAGATCTTTAAATGAATGTTTCGGGGTCCATCCCAATTTGTTCAATGCCTTGGAAGCATCACCACGAAGGTAATCTACTTCAGCAGGACGGTAAAATTCGGGATCTTGAACAACTAGATTGGACCAATCTGCGATATCAATATAAGAAAACGCTACGTCTAGGAACTCGCGAATAGTATGAGTTTCGCCGGTGCAAATGACAAAGTCCTCCGCAAGGTTCTGCTGAAGCATCATCCACATCGCTTCCACGTAATCTCCAGCGTACCCCCAATCTCTAAATGCTTCTAAGTTGCCTAGACGCAGCTTTGGAAATCTACCTAATTCTTCGTCGTTTTCAGTAGACCTGAAAATAATATTGTCTTCATCGGATGTAGTATCTTTGAGTGCAAATTCTAATTTAATGTTTTTCTTGAATGCCGCAAATTCGCCAATCCACTTTGTAATCTTTCTT
>TARA_A100001201_G_scaffold142700_1_pt1 | contig 10551 bp, 12 predicted proteins | sample TARA_A100001201 | Tara Oceans TARA_A100001201 (sample SAMEA2619872) | marine metagenome | biome: marine biome (ENVO:00000447); feature: surface water layer (ENVO:00002042); material: "saline water (ENVO:00002010), including plankton (ENVO:xxxxxxxx)" | depth 5 m | reverse complement strand
TACTTTGATTCGCACAAGTCAACTATAGAGTGGCACTCAAACATCAGGAACTGTTCCGTTAAGGACATTCTGTCTCTTTGGGATAAATCGCCCTCGCAAAAGAGTGTGTGGGAAAACTTCATGACGTTTCTTGATAAATATCATATTTCAGGCAAAAGAAAGTCAAAGTTTACAGCACCTATAGCTTGCGGGTATAATATACTTGGCTTTGATATGCCAATCATCAACAAAATCTCAGAGAGATACTCGTCTGGTAAGCAGGTTTTCCATCCTAGAGATAAAGTTGATTTAATGCACTGGATGTTTCCGTGGTTTGAAAACTCTGCTGAGGTCAAAAGTTTCAGCATGGACAATATGCGAGAATATTTTGGTATGTCAACAGCGGGCGCTCACGATGCGTTGAAAGACGTTAAAGACACAGCTCAGCTATTCTGTAGATTTCAAAAACTATTTCGCAGAACAGCAGACAAAGTAAAGTTTAAGAATTCATTTTTATTGAGAGACTAGTATGGCTAAGTTTGGATTTTCCTGCGGGTGCAGGTTTGATATAGAAGACAATGAAAGAATTAATTTCAAGCCTAATGTTGAAACATTAAGGCTAGATTGCCCAAAAGCTTGGGATTTGATTTGCGATGGAAATACTAAGGGCTGCTTTCAGTTGGAGAGTAGACTTGGTCAGAGCCTAGCGAAGAAAACAAAACCAAGAACAATTGAAGAGCTGTCTGCTTTGGTTTCAATCATGAGGCCGGGATGTATGGAGGCTATGGTTGAAGGCAAAAGCCTAACCAATCACTACATAGACCGTAAGCATGGTCGTGAAGCTGTAGATTATTTTCATCCTGCACTCGAAGAAATACTCTCTGAAACTTATGGGATTCTTGTATATCAAGAGCAGTCTATGCAGATTGCTAGGAAGATTGCTGGGTTTGACCTGCAAGAGGCTGATGTCCTGAGAAAAGCAATTGGGAAGAAAAAAGTCTCGGAGATGGCAAAGGTAAAGACCATGTTCTTGTCTGGCGCAGAAAGAGTTGGGCTAGTAACCGAAGAGCAAGCGGAAGAAATATTTGGCTGGATTGAAAAATCTCAAAGGTATAGCTTCAACAAGTCTCACGCTGTGAGTTATGCAATGAATGCGTACCTCTCGGCTTACGCGAAATGCCATTTTGACAAAGAGTTTTTTACATCTTATCTGTTTTATGCAAAAGAAAAGGCTGTACCACACGAAGAGATTAGTGAGCTTATAGCAAACGCCAGACTTATGGACATTGATGTTATGCCTCCTGACATGAGAATGTGCAATAAGAATTTTATTCTTGCTAATGGAAACATTTACTTTGGTCTATCCGATATCAAAAATGTAGGACAAAAGATTATTGAAAAAATATCTGAGTCAATATCTGAAGTAGAGCAAGAGCTTGATAAAAAAATTAATCAATGGACTTGGCTTGAGTTTTTGGCTTTCTTCTCAAAGAGAGTAAACAGCTCGGCTATGAAAGCAATGATTTCTGTCGGAGCACTAAGTTTCATAAACTCAAACAGGACAAAAATGCTTTACGAGTACGAGTTCATATCAAAGCTGACAGCCAAAGAACTAAACTGGCTTAAACAGCATTTGATAGATAAGAAAGACTGTGAAGGCTATGAGCTGCTAGAAGCACTGAAGACTATGACTTTAGTTCCTCTAGGAAGGTCAGGAGCAATCGCCAATAAGAGGAGACTAGGTTCTTTCAATGAGATAATCAAATCACTAGAGAACCCTCCTTTTAAGCTTGAAGATTTCCCAGAATGGATTGCATCTAAAGAAGAGCTTTTGTTAGGCATACCTCTTACCTGCACCAAGGTTGATGCGTGCGACACAAGTTCGTCAAACTGCTGCTGCCGTGATATTGCGAACAACAACGTTCCAGACTATCCGTTAGTTGCTGTTGAGATTAATTCAATAAGGGAAATCACCATCAAGAATGGTGCAAATAGAGGCAACAGAATGGCTTTTGTTGGGGTTAGTGATAGCTCCGCATCATTAGATTGTGTTGTCTTCTCCGATAGTTGGCATGAGTTTTCGGCACTTTTGTCTGAAGGCAATACTGTTATGATTGGAGGAAAGAAAAATCGAGACGAAGATGGTCTCGTGATAGAGAAAGTTTGGCAAATTTAGCTTTACAAACTTGAGTTTATCGTTATACTTAGATTAAGTTAATTGTTAATTGTTAGGAGAATTAAATGAACATTGTTCATCTCAGTGGTAATTTTACCAAAAAACCAGAATTCCGAGACGTAAGTATCGGAGGAAGGGATACTAAAGTTGCAAACTTCACAATAGCTTCTTCAAGGAAGTTCAAAAAGAAGGATGGAACATTAGATGAAGAAACAACTTTTGTCAACTGCGAAGCTTGGGATAGTGGAGCAGAAACTATTTGTAAATGGTTTGACAAAGGCGATAGTATTATTGTCCATGGCTCACTTAAAAATGATAAGTGGGAAGATAAGGACGGCAATATGAGATATAGAGAAAAGATTAGAGTTAGTACTTTTGAATTTCCACCAAAGGGAAGACAAAAGAAGCAGGATGAAGAAACCTCTACATCCACTGACTCAGGAAACTTTTCCTCTAAGCAAAATGTCCCTGAAGAGGCTCTGCCATTTTAATGTCTAAGGTAGAGGCACGGGCTAGGGAGCAACAACTTATATTGGAAAATATGGGGCTTGTTGTCTCTCTAGCTCGCTCTTTTAATCCTAAAAACAATCAAGAATTAGAAGAGTACATACAATCAGGAAGAATAGGGCTATGGAAAGCCATAAAAAAGTACGACCCTGACAGAGGGGCTCTGTCAACAATAGCTTGGAACTACATCCGCTGGGAAATAATTAGAACTCTCCCAGACTCAAAAAAAGCTAAAAACACAACTCTTAAACAAGTGTGCTTCACAGATATCAGCGAGCCTAGCTTTCCTCTGGCTGAGTATTACGATGACTCCGCTAGGCAGCGTATACAAGACCTCTTACCTAGTAGCTTGACAGAACAAGAGCATACTCTTATAATGTTAAAACTGGATGGCTTTACTATGAATGAAATAGGAAAGTATTTTGGTAAGTCTAGAGTCTGGGCTCATACAATATATAAAAAAGCGTTTGAAAAAATCAAGGAAGCAAATAGCCTAGCATGACTAAAAGAAAAATACTTATGTCTAATGAGGCGTCTTACCTATTTAGCGGCTACTCTAAATATGGAAGAGAGGTTCTGTCCAGACTGCACAACACAAATAAGTACGAAATAGCAGAATTTGCTACATACGCAAGCATTGATGACAAGAGAGGTCTTTCTGTCCCTTGGCTGCTGTATCCAAATGTACCTGCTCAAAACGATGCGGCTGAAAGGAAGATATACAACTCAAGTGCCTTAAACCAGTTTGGCAAGTGGAGATTCGACAGAGTCTTGCTGGACTTTAAGCCTGATATTGTTTGGGATATCAGGGATTTTTGGATGATGGGCTACCAGTACAACTCTCCTTTAAGAGACTACTACAATTGGACTATCATGCCGACAGTTGATTCTGCTCCACAACAAGCAGAATGGATTCATGTGTACTCAACCGCAGATGACGTATTTACATATTCAGACTGGGCGATTGACGTTCTGAAGCAGCAAGGCTCGGGGATGGTAAACACTCACAAGTCTGCGCCTCCGGGAGTTGACCATGAAGTTTTTAAGCCAGTTCCAAATAAAGCAAAGCATAAAGAGCAATGTGGGCTTTTCGGCACAGCAAAAATAATCGGAACAGTCATGAGAAACCAGAAAAGAAAGCTGTTTCCTGATTTATTTATAGCATTCAGAAAATATTTGAATAAGTGCAAAGAGCTTGGAAAAGATGAGCTAGCAAAGAATACTTATTTTTATATGCACACTAGCTATCCTGACGTAGGTTACAATATACCTGCGATGTTAAAAGAGCAAGGCCTTGGAAACAAAGTTCTATTTACATACTTTTGCAAGGTAACAGGTAAGTGGTTCCCGTCTTTCTATCAGGGTCCAAATGCTTACTCGCCTTTCTCTGGCAAAATAACTGCTGTGCTTCCAAATGTTGTTAACGGACTGTCGGAAGAGGCGTTGGCTAACATCATGGGTCTTTTTGACGTGTATGTTCAGTATGCTATATGCGAAGGGTTTGGGATGCCTCAAGTGGAAGCTGCTTCTTGTGGTGTTCCTGTTATGTCGGTAGATTATAGTGCAATGTCAGATGTAGTTAGAAAACTTAAAGGCTACCCTATAAAAGTTAAAAAGCTTTTTAGAGAAATGGAAACAGATGCTTATAGAGCTAATCCTGACAACGATGACCTCTGTGAAAATCTAATATCGTTCTTTTCTAAACCAGAATCGGTACGTCTAAGAAAAGGCTTTGAAACTAGAAAGGCACTTCTTGAACACTATACTTGGGATAAAACTGCTAAGATATGGGAAGAACATTTTGACTCTTTGCAGCTTAAAGGTCTTCAAGGTAAGTGGGACTCTCCACCAAGAATGGTCAATGAGAACTACCAGCCAAACATGCAGGATACCAATGAGTCTTTTGTAAATAACTCGTTTGATGGTTTTCTTTCAGGAAGATACTTTGAGTATTTTAAGATGGAGGCCATGAAGAACATAAATGATGGAGCTCGATTTGAAAGCAAAAAATGGAGACCATACTCTAGAGAAGAACTAGTGAATTCTTTAAAGACTATGGCCAGCAACATAAATCAGTGTGAGGCTGCAAGAACTGGCAGGCTAGCTATTCCAGAACAAGACTTTATTCGATACGCTAGGAACAGACATTAATGAACGTATTATTTATAGGTCCCTATCGTCAAGATGACGGATGGGGTAATGCAGCTAAGGCTTACATTAGAGCACTTGCGAGAATCGAATCTATAAATCTGTGCATAAGGCCTATCTACATGGGCAGTTCTGTTTGCGAAATAGATGAGGATATAATAGAGTTTGAGTATAATTCTTTTGACCAATACGATGTAGTTATTCAGAATGTTTTACCATCGTTTTGTGACTATAGCAGCAAATTCAAAAAAAACATATGCCTAGCCTACACAGAAACCAACATGCTAGGAGAAACTGGATGGGTAGAAAAACTGAACCTTATGGATGAAGTCTGGGTTCCGAGTTCTCAAGAAAAAAGCAACTTAGTTGACAGTGGAGTAACTTCAGATATATCAGTTGTTCCGATTCCTATGGATGTTGAAGGGATACAGTCTTTAGATGAAGAGTTGAATATAAACGAAATAGATTCAGATTCTTTTTTGTTCTTAGTCTGCGGAGAGTTCATAGAGAGAAAGAACATAGCGGCTGTTATCTCTGCTTTTCATGCTGAGTTTTCTCCAACAGAAAATGCTGAGCTGCTGATAAAAACAAATAGGTCTGGCATGACACCTCATGATTTGCTTCAAGCAGTTACCGATAAAGCAAACAGTGTTAAGGCAAGACTGAGAATGTACCCTTCTCTTGATGTATACAAGAAAAATTATATAATCACTGACCGCATGCAAAAAGAACATCTGCTGGCGTTATTCAAGAGTGCAGATTGTTTTGTTATGGCTTCTCACGGTGAGTCTTGGTGTATCCCAGCAGCTGAGTGTATGGCTTTAGGAACTCCTTGTATAGTAACCTCTAACACTGGCATGACTGAATTTGTCAATGATGACAATGGTTGGCTAGTAGATAGTATTGAGACGCATGTGTCCACTAAAGAGGCACCCCTGCCATACCTCTATACCGCACATGAGACTTGGAGACAAGTAGATATGATGTCTCTAAGAAAAGCAATGAGACAGGCATTTGAAGACTCTAAGCTCCTCTCTGAGAAATCATCGAAATGCATAGAACAAGTTAAGAAATATTCATTCGGCTCTGTTTCAAAGAAAATCGAAGAGGTGTTGCAAGATGTTAGCAGTTAGAAGTCTAATGAGAAAAGAAACAAGACATGCAGACGAGCCTCTTAATATCATAACGTTCTCTTTTAATTATCAGTATGAGCTTAGGCTAGCAGAAGCTGGGCATAATATGTATTATTGGACATCAGGCTATGACTTTTCTTGGGGTGTTGAAGACCATGAAACTCCTAAAAACTTTATAAAAATGCTGCCTGACAGTGTTCCTCTTTATACTGATTTTGATTTAATCTTGTGCCCGAATAGGGGAGTATATAACATATGTGCTGGGCTATCATCTCACCTACACATACCAATAGTTTGCTTAGAACACGAAGCACCAACACAAGAATACAAGACACATAACTATGACAACTGGTACAATATCTCAAGAATAGATGGCGACATAAACGTCTTTTCTAGCGAAGAATGTAGAGACGGCTGGGAGAAGATGGGCTACATAGCAGATGCATCTAAAGAAAATTTTGTTGACATATGGAAAAACATATTCTCACAAGCAGCTAACATTGTCTATACAAGGACATAACTATGAAAATTGCAATACAAGTAAATAATACCTCTGAGCCTGCTGTAGGCGACTATGAAGTAATAGACTTCAATGACTTACAAAACATACATGATGCTTCATGTGAAGAGATATTTATAGGCGACTGTCTAGATTATTTTGAACGCCGTGAAGACACTACAAACTATATACTTTCAAAGATAAGATATGGAGGCAAAGGAACAATAACTGGCGTTGACCTCCTTACAATATGCTCTTTAAGAAAGTCATTTAAAATCTCAGACCAGCAAGCAAAAGACTTTATTTATTCACAAAGAAAGTCTGTTAGCTCAATGATTGAATGCTTAAAGCACCTTAAGTCGATGGGTATGAAAATAGATTCAAAACGTCTTGACGGAGCTAAGTACTGCATAAACTTTAGGAGGCCAAAAGTAGATGAGGACTAAGTGTAAAAATTGTATCTTTGGTGCTTTTGAAGATAATAAGCAGGTTGGTTGTGTTCTAGGCAAGCTAGACATCTACAAAGAGCAGGGAACCGACATAAGCAGAGAGCTGGTTGAAACGACGGGTAGAGAGTATTATGTGATAAACGACAGGTACTGCATGGCTTGTCGTAATGAGAAATGGCTTGAATCTTTACCTGAAGGAACTGACCATGTTAAAAAGATGGAAGAGGAATCTGCAATACAATGTCAGATTGTGCTGTTCCATAATTCAACTATAGATGACTTGCTAACTACGTGCTATTCTATTGAAAGACAATCTCTAAAACCTAAAAAAGTAACTATTGTAGACAGACCTGAGTCATCGCAGCAGGATGAGTTTGATGCTGATAGAGCAGAGAGAATAAAATCAATAATGAAAGCCGTTGATTGGCTTGATGTTGAGTATGAAGTTCGTGCATTTACAGAGATGTTCAGTGATGGCAAGTGTATAGACATGTGCGTTGAAACAGTCAGGCCTCAATACTATTGTGTTGTGCAGTCGGGATGTGTGCTGCCTGATGAAATGCTAGAAGAAGTAAACACTTTTGTTACAAAGAAATTAGTTAGGTTTTCACTTATAGCTGCTGATGAGCATAATAACTATATGGTTGTCCCACATGCAGTTCACTGCTATCTAAATGGAAACGTAGGTAAGCCACTAATAGAAAAATTAAAGGAGCAGGAATGGGAAGAGAGCATTTATCCGATACAGATGGTATGTCCGAGCGTATCAGTGTAACTTTTATTGTTCTTTTTGAAGGCTCTGATTCGGACGGATTAGAGGTTACAAACAAGAGTATAGAGTCGCAAAAAAACATAAGCTCTAATGTGATTACATGTGCGCCTGACGAGATTGCAGAGGCAAAAGAAGCTGCATCTAACCAAGGTGTTGTAATTATTATTCGTGCAGGAGACAAGTTCTATACAGAATTTTCTGCTGAAGAAATCGCAAAAGAGGTAAGTGAGTCTGTTGGCTGTGTGTACACAGACTCAATCATCAAAGACTCTGGAGATGAGCTTCCTCAACTTATGCTTCCGTTCAGCGTAGAAACGATATCTTCTGGTTATATGATAACAAATGTTGCAGTGTCTGCCGCACTTTTCAAGTCGATTGCTATTAGAGAAAAAGCAAACTTTCTGATAGGGCATGATATAATATCAAAGTCTTTCCAATTAAGTAAAGTCAGGCATCTAGCTGAATGTAAATTCATAATACCTTCAAGAAAGATAAATATCCAGCAAGAGCTACAGGAAATTGGAGTAGCTAATTGAAAAACACCACAGAGGCAATAAGAAGAAAGAAGGGTCTTAGCATAATCATACCTGCTGCTGGTACTGGCACCAGAATGAAAGCCTATGGGCCTAAGCCTCTTATAAAGATTGGAAATCAATCTATAATATCAAGACAAATAGAGATACTAAAGTCTTGCTTCTATTGCCCTGAAATAGTCGTCGTCTCTGGTTACGAGTCATGCAAAGTGATGAATAACTTACCCAGAAACATAGTAAAGGTAGAAAATGAAAACTATGACAGCACAAATGTTTCAAGAAGCTTGGCGTTAGGATTGAGAGCATGCACTAGAGATAAGGTGTTGGTTGTATATGGAGACCTATTTTTTAACCCCGAGACATTTAAGAATATAAATCTTAACTCATCATGTTTATTTGTAGATAAATCAGGCTGCATGACTAAAGATGAAGTTGGGTGCAATATATCGAATAAAAAAATACAATATCTCATACCTGATATAGAGAATAAATGGGCTCAGATAATGTACCTAAAAGGAGCAGAATTAGAGATGTTCTCGAAAAATGTCTTTAATAGAGATAATGATAGGAAGTTTGGTTTTGAGATAATAAATAAATGCATTGAGTTTGGAGCAAAGTTTGATATGCTTACTCCAAATAATATGAGAGTTACAGACATAGATACATCTAAAGATTTACTTATAGCGAAAAAGATTTTAGCATGAGATTATTAACTAAGATAGATGAACAAAACCCAAGAGTAATGGAAGGTATTCATAATGCTGCCTTTGACTGTGGGTTCTCAACATTGATATGGAATGAGAGAGCCAAGCCATCATTTGATGCTGTTTGTGAATTTAAGCCAGACCTTGTTGTATGCAATGGAGATACCGACGGTTCTGCGATAGAATCTGCTTGTAGAGAGTATTCTGTTCCTCTTGTGAATGTATCGCCAACAAAAATATCAGGAGATATGCTCGCTACTTTCCACAAACCCTCTGCAGACTTACTAAAATGTAAGCAAGACAGACAAAAAGAGCATGGTATAATAGCCCTGTCTGAAGTAGATGACAGACAGATACTTAAGCTTGCAAAGCTAGGTATAAAGTGCTTCAGTTATAAGAATAAACTTAATACACCTTCATATTTAGGGGTAGTGACATCTGAGGATTCTCACAAATTATTATGTAAATCAAAAATGTTTTTTGTTTTTAATGATGATTGGGAGCTAATGGCAAACTGTATTGCATCTGACTGTCTACCAATACTTTTCAACAATAAGTTTCTAAACGAAGATATTCTGCCCGTGTTTACGAATCAAGAAGAAATTGAAAATGGAATTGAAACGATATTAAGAGATGATGATTACAGATTGGCAGTACTCAAAAAAGCCAAGGAGCTTTTATTTTCAGGATATACTTATCACCATAGACTTTCTGATATAATGAATGTTGCTGGAAAAAAGGAAGAATCAAGTAGGGTTTTGCAGAAACTAGAGGAATACAAATGAAAAGAATAGGTGTTATGGCCGATGAGCTAGGAGCCTCTCAGCTTTCCGAATGTTTGCTAGAGTCTTTCAACAGTATTTGTGAGTCTGATGTAGATGCAGACACAATAGTCTTTTACAAGAAGCACCCAATCTTACAAGCTGTGCCTTTATTCTCGTGCATGGAGCAGACAGAGGTATGGGGATATGAAGGTATTGTTATAGCTACTTGCTTGTCATCCGCTGAGACCCTGCTGAAAATCACAGGTCCTAGTAAAAAATTCTTCTATGTGTGGGATTTAGAGTGGACTAGAAAAGCAGGTCAAAAATATTCAAAGCTAAAGTCAATCTACGATAATCCAAATATACATCTGATTGCCAGAAGTGAGCATCATGCAAAAATAATAGAAGCATGCTGGAAGAAGCCTTTGGCGGTAATTAAAGATTTTGATGCACAAGCATTGCTTTCTTTATGCGGAGAATGAAATGAAAGAGATAACAAAAGAATTCCTTTTTAAAGAATATTCTGTAAAAAACAGAAGCTTTTCTGATATTGCCAAAGAACTTGGAACTTATACTAACAAGGTAGTTAGAGCGGCAAGGAAGCATGGCATAGACATAAGAGATAGGAGCGAAGCTCAGAAAGCTGCCTTGAAAAATGGTAGACATAAACACCCTACCAAAGGTAAAAAAAGAAGTCAAGAAGTTAAAGAAAAGATAAGCGACACAGTATATTCTTTCTGGGAAAATATAGACGAGGATAATAGACAGAAAAGGTCTTTAAAAGCAAAGCAGAACTGGGATAAGATGCCTGACGAAAAAAAAGCAGAGTTCCAAAGGCTCTCAAGTCAAGCAATAAGAAAAGCTAGTAAAGAAGGCTCTAAGCTAGA
>TARA_A100001201_G_scaffold17622_3_pt1 | contig 10565 bp, 14 predicted proteins | sample TARA_A100001201 | Tara Oceans TARA_A100001201 (sample SAMEA2619872) | marine metagenome | biome: marine biome (ENVO:00000447); feature: surface water layer (ENVO:00002042); material: "saline water (ENVO:00002010), including plankton (ENVO:xxxxxxxx)" | depth 5 m | reverse complement strand
TTTACTAGAGCATTCATAACAGATGAAAATCCAGATTATAAAATTACTAGTGTAAGTAGAGAAAATTCGTTATTTGATTATTATAATGATATTAATGTTTATGGAAGGGGAGTTAAATCTAGAGTTCGTGATATAAAAGGAATTAAAAAATTTGGAATTAAAACTTTAGAAGTTACTGATGAATCTTTAACTACACAAGAAGAAGTAAATACAGAGGCAAGAAGATTACTTAAACAACACACAGAAAATAGTAAAAGAGTTACGGTAACTTTAGGAACTGATAAATTAAAATATTTAAGAGTTGGTGATGTAGTAGATTTTGAATCTAAATATAATGGAATAGTTAGAGGCGAATATTTGGTTTTGGGTATAAAATATGAAATTGGGCCTATGCAATTAGAATTAGGTGTTTTTAATGCCGGCTTACAGGCTAAACTTGCAGAGATATTGATTGATAATAAAAAGTCAAGAGCATTCATTAGAGGTCAAACTTTTAAAGAAAATGAAGAAACTGCTATCAATCTTGAACAATATAGAGTAAAACCAATCAAATTAATAATTACTAAAACTACTTCTGCGGGTTCATTCGTGTTAGGTTTCAGTCAAACATTAAATATAGGGACCGCCACATTAGGATTCACCGGAGGAACTAGTTCTACTACTACTACATTAAAGGAGATAAATCTATGATAACCGAAGAAACAAAACGAAGAATGGCGATGTTTTTAAAAACATTTACTACAACCGCGAAAGTAGGTAATGGTGGTGATAGCACTAACCCATCTAGTAATGATTTAGATTCGGTTGTTGCATCTTCATCATCATTTTCGTCAGTATTATCCGATGAAAATGTAGTTGATTTCAATGCTACTTTTAATTCTCTAAATGGTGAAACAATAAGGGAGTTTGGTATATTTGCTACATTACCCTCAAATGAGGTTCATTTTAATACTCTAAAAACAAATATGGCTTTATCAGTATCAGATACTATTTCTACGGCAGTTACAACAGATACAGTTATGGTTGCTAGATTCAACTTTGATGCGTTAGGGCCTTTTACTACATCAGATACAATAGATATTACTTTAGTGGCGGAGGTCGAATAATATGGTAAGTAACCCTAATCAATACAGTAAAAGTGCAACATCACCAACTGCTCAAATAGAGGATGGTGTTGATTTTCCACATACAGGAATTATTAAAGCACTTTCTGATGGTTTAGGTCAAAACTATGCAATAAGTGGATTTGATATTACAATTGATAGTGCAACACAAATTGACGTAGGAGCAGGTGTTATTTTTAGAGATGGTAATAAAGTTTCAATTAGTGCAGTAAATAATATGGCTTTAAGTTCTACTTATACTAATGGTTATCATTTATTAGTAGTAGATAGTTCAAATGTTCTTAGAATTAGGAATCCTACTGCTGTAAATAAAGTTCCAGAATATACAGCAGGAGATACTATTATTGCTGTTGTTACACACAATGGAACAGCAAATGTTGGTCTTCAATATCTTACTGTAAATAAAACTGAAAATAGTTTAAGTATAGGTTATAATGATTCTGGATATACTGAAATGAGTAAAATAACTGCTGCTTCTGGTGGGACTACCGTAGAAGTTCCTACTGCTGGTGGAGATTTTATTATTGATAATACAGATGCAGATAAAAAAATTGTAGCAAGATTAGGTAGTGATGATGCTAATACTGCTTTTGAAGTTAGAAATAATTCTGATTCTGCTAAATTAAGTATAACTGGAGCAGGAGCAACAACAGTTACAGGAGATTTATCTGTTACTGGGCAAATTACTGGAACATCAACTGGAACAACAGATGCAGGATTAACACTAATAAATACAGATTCGGGAACTGGAACTGCACCAGATTTAGTATTTTTTAGAAACTCTTCATCACCCGCAGATAATGATTTTACATTGAGAATAGATGCTAGAGGAAAAAATGATGCTTCTTCACCTGAAAATATTGACTATACAAGTATATTTGGTAGAATTTTAGATAAAACGGATGGAACAGAAGATGGAACTTTAATGATTGGTTCTATTGTTGATGGAGATACAGTTGATGCTTTTAACACTCAATTAATGGTTGAAGGGTCAGGTATTCGTGTAAGAGGATTAACAGGAACAGGAACCGCACCTGCGGGTGAAATATCAATTGAAACAAGAGAAACTACTATTGTTGCTAATGATGAATTAGGTAGAATTAATTTTTCTGCGCCAGTAGAAGGTAGTGGTTCAGATGCAACAGAAGTTTCTGCTTCTATTAAAGCAATAGCACAAGATACATTTAGTAGTAGTGTTAATGCAACAGATTTAATTTTATCTACTGGTTCGTCTGGTGCTGCTACTGAAAAATTAAGAGTTACTTCCGATGGTAAAGTAGGAATAAATACAAATAATCCTGATAATGCATTACAAGTAGTAAATAGCGATTCAACAACTAATGCAGTTGTATTCCCATTAAAAATTACAGAAGAAACATCAGGAACTCCCGCTACTGGTTTAGGTGTTGGAATACAATTTGAAGTAGAAACATCAGCAGGAAATAATGAAATTGGTGCTACAATAGAAACTGCAATTACTGATACAACAGGAGGTTCAGAAGATTTTTCTTTAACATTAAAAACAATGTCCGGTGGTGCTGCTGCGGCTGAAAGATTAAAATTCGATAATTCAGGTTCAATGATTACTCCAATGACTGATGGTCGCGCTCATACATATATGACTCCGGGTGGAGGAATGTTAGTTTCTGGCCCAACAGGAACTAAAGGACAATTAATGCATGGTTATATACAAATACCTGATGTTAGAAACTCTGCAAATAACTTTTTTGAATTACCAGCAACAAGTAGTTCTACTGTAAATACAGGACAAATAATTATAATTAAAAATGTTACATCTGCTTCTGCTATTATTTCTCCGGCAAGTGGTGATGAAATTGATTTTGCTCAAACTACTCATGCTATGATTGGAACTTCTAATGTTTTGACTTTGCCTAGTATGGGTTGTGTTACTTTATGCGCTTATATTAGTTATGATAAAAATAATTTAACTGATGCTAATGGTTTAGGTAACTTACAGAACGGTTGGTTTATAGTGAGTTCTACATGAAAACTAAAACTAAGGTTGTTTATATAACAATAAATTTGTTTCTTTTTCTAATTGCAGCATTTATTTTATTTCTATCTTATGGTGATTAAAATACAAGCCTCTGAGGGGGTCTTAGAGGCCGTTGAATGCTCAAGGGGGACCGGACCCCTACTAATTTCAAGGGGTGTCTTGAGCGACGTTTTAGGGCATCCTTTGAGGCGGTTTCTCTGTCTTTGAGATTGATATTTTTGAAATAAATTGCCGATTTAAATACCCTCGCCGTCGGCTAATAGAAATGAAATAATAACCCCTAATTATTCTGAAATTAGTATTTCTATATAGAAATACTAAAAAATGTCTGTAAAAAATTCAAAAATTTTTAAACGGGCATTCCGAGAGGATTCTTTTCTGACCAAACAAAAAAGCACTCTCGGCATTCCCATAATTTTATCGTTTCTGTCGAACCAACATAAATGCCTTGTATTCTCTTAGGTATTGTAGTAAGACCACAATACTTACAATCGCATTTTAAAGACATTATCTATTACCGGACTCTCTAATCAATTTATCCATATATTCGTCAATGCTATCTTCGGACATATTTGATGTTCCAAAGGCCGCAAAGAAAAATACTGCCATAAGCATTATGTATAATAGTAAGCCTAACCAACTCCATGCACTCATTTCCATTTCACCTCATATTGTTTTTTAATCTCTTCATCTATATCATATGCAGATACATAGCCATTCTTTTGACCAAATCTCCATAAGTCATAGACGAGTTGTGTATCTTTAAGACAGTATTCTGTAACTGTATTAAAATCTCCTTGTTTCCATAAAAGGGGAGCATCTGCACTATCCATTGTTTTTGAATCCCCCAATGAATGTTTTACTAAATTGTTTAATCTAATTCTTTTACCGTGTCCTGAAACTAATGAAGAACTTGTATCAATATATGCTTTCTTTTGCATATACTTTCTGATACAATATATGTCCATTGAATCTCTTAGAACAGGTAAATCAAATGAAACAATATTATGACCTAAAAGACGACCACCATTTTCATAATGTTCATCTAAATCATATTTAAGAACTGATAGAGGTTTTACTTCTATTCCAGTTTTAGCAAAACAATCAACGGGTTCATCAACATAAACAACGCCTTTATTTCCATCCCAAGTAGCAACAGTAGATACTTGAAACATATGAGTATTATTCCAGCCACCGATTTCATGAGACATATTCTTTGTCTCTATATCAATGGCTAGAACACTCATTTATCATTACCCCATAACTTTGCTAATTTTTCTGCTTTATCATCAATTTTTTCTTCAACAATATCATGCCTACGTTTAAGGAATGCTACAATCTTTTCACCTGCTACTGTAATCATTGTTGCTAATTCCCAACCTTCATCCCCAAAAGTATCTAAACTTTCTTGAATAACTTTAGGTCCATCTATTGCGTCAAATACAATATATTTATTTTCCCACTTCATTCCGTCACCTCTAATCTAACATAATAACTTTTACCGATTCTTTTTTCTTCAAAGTGTTTTGATGCTTCTTCGTTCCACCAACGATAAATTGTTGCTTGTCCTTTTCCGGTTTCTTTCCTCAAAGTATCTAATAGAAGTTTTTTATGAGCAAAACCTTCATCATCCTTATTCATACCATGATAAATAGTTTTAAATTTAGCAACCTGTGTTTTCTCAACAACTGACTTATGTTCCTGCTTAAGTGCTTCGTCTAGCCATGATACAAGCGACATATAACTCTGTCGCACAATTCTCGCTGCTTGAAGCGCATTTCGTGGTTTAACAATCCATTTTGCTTTTTCATCACTTATACTAGGTGCTTCTGCAATACAATTTAGAGCAGATAATCTAAACATCATAACCAATAATCTAGAAATAAAACTCTTAGCAGCGTGTTTAACTTCTGGTCTAGCATTATGAATAAACTCTTCCATCTGATAATATTGTTGTTCTATAACTTCTCTTACTTCATTCGGATATTCTAAAGTTTGTAGGGGGTCTTCATTTACTTCATTAAATCTTTCTAACACTTCTGTATAAATAGAATTAAATGCTAAAGCATATTTTTCAATTGGTGTTGCTCTATCTTCAATAACACCCATTGACCTAATAACCATTCGACGCATTTCTCTAATTTCTTTTTCATCCACTTCTCTAACAAATATTAACATTCTTTGTAATACTCCCTTTTCTGCAATTAGAGTAGAAAGATTGTGTGGAATATAAGAAGTAGCATATGAACTTCTTCTGCACTCACAAACTAAAGTATTTTCTGAATGAGTAAGTTTCTTTTTGATTTGCCAATTTTGTCCATGCAAACTATTCATAAAAGTATTCAAATAAACAATTACATTTTGCTTATGCTGTGATTGACTAAATACTCCAGAATATTCAAACTCATCCCAATAAGCCAAACCTTGACCATGTAATGCTCCATTAACCTGTTCCATTCTCTTTTCTCTACGAATGTTACCTTCATCATCTGTTTCTTCTACTTCTACTGGTTTGAAAGAACCAATAAGTGTTCCATCTGTATAATCATCTAAATCGAATATATCATATCTTTTACCTTGAGTTTCTTCCATAATCTCATAAAGCCTTCTAACAACTGGACCCACGAAGTTATACATTTCTGATTTACCTGAACCTGAAGTTTGAAGCCAAAGAACATGTATTCTACAATCTTCAATACTTCTACCGACTGGTAATGCTACCATATCTTTTACTATATCACCTAGAATATTATAGAATAACATTGTAGCAGGAACAGGATTCTTCTTAGAAACTTCTGTTGCTGATTTAACCCAATCTTCTACAATTGCAGGTAATTTACTTTCTGTTGTTGGTGTATCTTCATATACTTCTTCATAATAATAAATATCGTCATCATTTTCTTCACTCATATTCTCACCTTCTCTTCTGTATTTAATGCGTTAATTATTCTTTCTGCTACGGTATTACCAAACTTAGGTAAACTAGCAATTTCTTCTGTTGTTGCTTCACCAATTTCCATTATAGAACCAAATGTTTCTAATAATAGTTTTGCCTTTGCAGGACTTACACCCTTAATAGTTGAGAGTATATCTATTCTCATATCAGTAGATGTTAGAGTTTTAATTATTTTTGGTGATTTGATTACTCTTTCTACTTTACTCATTTTACAAATACTAGTTATTATTCTTGCGGCTTCTTCTACATTAGGAACCCAAAACGGTTTTACATCATAATCTAAAACCATAGCACCCATAGCACCATAAAATTTAGTTCTTAACATAATTTGCCTATTTCTTTCTGGCATCTTACTGAATGAATGTTGAGTATAAGTCAAAGCATCCTTCATTTCACCATAAATAATAACTACATTATTTTGATAATTTCTATCCATATTATCTATTTGATTCCATATTCTTCCACTAATTGCAGAAGCCAAGAAATCATGTGTTGATTTTGCTTCAAAACAACACTCACCATGAACATAATCTCCTACCTTTAATCGCTCTATTTTATAGGGCATATTTAATCTAGTAGCCTCAGAAATAACATATTCCTTTAATGCTGATTTTTCACGGTCATCAATAGTAATCATTTAATTCCTCTCCGTTTTGCACAAGTCGGACAATAGGTTAGATTAGTCATTGGTTCTATTATTCTAGTATATGGAGAAACTCTTTTCCCACACATAATACAAGTTCCTTTAGGTGTTCCCTTATGTCTTGAACCAAAACCCTTTTTGTGTTTGCGATTGAATTTTTTAGCAAATTCACCCCTAGCACGTTTTTTATCTAAATCATCCATTACGTCTTTCCAATCCTTTTTCTTATCATTATTTTCATCAGTCATTTTAATCACTTCCTTATTCTATTATAAATCCAAATTCTTCTAATGTTCTTTGTCTAATTATTCTAAATCCAAATTCTGTTAATTTTGTTTGTCTCATTCTGCATACCTCCAACATTTTCCAATACAATATCCTTGTGGGATTAATTTCGTTTTACAACCGGGAGCATTGTAACCACCGTTTACTATTCCTCTTACATATTTAAGAGTAGTGTATTTATCCCAATCTAACCAAACATTATCTTGTTCAGCGATTGATTCTATTTCACCCATAATAATTTGGGTAATTTCTTTTTGTTTCTCAAATGGTATAATACGTTCACCCATCGTTAATATATCTCTATACCATTGAATAAGATATACTCTTGCCTCATGACTAGGATTTTCTACCATAATAGCGTTATGAATACAAGGTAATAAAGGAATCTTTCCTACCGATTCAGGTATTTCTACTTCTACATCTGCTGCTTCTACCGTAGTGACTACCGGCCATTTAACTAAAGTATTTCCAATATTATTTTTAATTCCTCTAGGGGATAATGCATCATATAAAATAGCACCTAAATCTCTAATCATATCAGACATAACTAAAGGAATACAATAAAATGGAACAGGATTTTGTTCATCTCCTAATTTAGAATCACTACTTAGATTCATTGTATTAGGAATCCTTCTTAACCTATTAGTTTGTATTCCACTACTATCTAAAGTAGGTCGCTCATCATGATTATTATTCTTTCTAAATTCAATTAAGTGATTAACTAATTGCTGATAAAAGGATTGAATCTGCCTAATATCATTTGCTACTTCACCGTAAACAAACATATGAAAACCCTTACCACTAAAATACATTTTAAATACATAATCATTTTCATAAAAATATCTAGCAGTTTCTTTAACATCTAAAAACGATTCTTCTAACGGCCTATCGTGTGAATCAAAATCTAAAAATGCTCTATCTAAAATAACAGAACTATCTACTTTAGAATTAATATGAAACTTATCAAAATCATAAACACTAGTATAGCAATTCATTCTAGTGTTATACATCTTGACCCAATTAACATATTCATCCTTTGAACGCACAATTAATCTTTTAAATTGTGGTGCATTTTTAATATGACTACCAGCCCATACTTCTCTCGGAAACTTCATCATTATCCCAACTATTCATACTTGAATTAATATCACTTATTCTGCTTAGGTTTTTCATCAGTATCACCCTCCTTCGGGAATGTGATTACTGCATTCTGTAAATGGTTCTTAATACCTTCGGCTACTATTGCCTTAATTTGGTATTTTACCTGTTTTATGAAAATCCTACTAAACTCTTCACCATCTGCATTATTTACTATGGTGTCCCAAACTAAATCTAACTTGTCTTTTGGTTTCATTGTTTCATATATTGAATCAGAAATGTTAGTTACAGTTCTTTCAATATCTTGAATCTCTGCAAAAGTCCAAGTTTTTTCTGTTAAGTATTCGTTTATTTTATTGTCTATTAGAGCCAATTATCATTCACCCCCTCACATATACCAAAATATGAACAATACTGTCCACATGTAGGTGCATAAAATTTAGTAGCAAATAAACCACTTTCATATGCATTAATTAATTTAGCAATAGAATCCCATACTGCTGTTGTGCTACGCTTTTTACAAGGTTCAACAGTCAAGTGATTAGAAGCAGGATAATACCATGCCCAGTATTTGAAATCAATATTAGGGTCTAATCCCTTAGAAATCAATTCCTCATCAGTAGAGGATTCGTATAATAGTTTATAATATGCCATTTCTTTACGCATATCAGTTCTTTTACTATCTTTCCATCCACCGGTCTTCAATTCCATAGGCATATAAAAAGAACCCTCTTTGAATACCCTATCAATAATACCTTGTAAATGAACTGTATAATCTCGCAATAATGGATATTTCTTAGATACATTTCTAGGAACTACAATTTCAGCATCTAATGTTACTTCATTACCAACAGGTAAGAAATTATCTAATGTGTCTTGTTCCTTAGATTCTAAAAATCTTTGAGTTTCAAATGCAGCCATTACTTCATACACATCATGATATTCATCAATAGGATGAAGAGTAGTGCAATACATCAATAATTCGTCGGGTGTCTTTTCTTTCGCTTCTTCTACATCAAACTTATTAAAGAAATCTTCACGACTATTGTGAATAATATTACCTTTAATCATAACTTCTGTTTGGTCTTGTGGTAATTTCTGAATATAATTATATTCATATTTCTTAGGACACCAATTAAATGTTCCTAATGATGATTTAGTAATCTTAAGTATTGGTTTAGATTCATCATCTGCCCAATCACTATTCCATTGATATGTGTATTCTTTCATTTCATCGCCTCTTTTAATTTATTTATGAATTGTTCCATATGCACAATTCTAGCATGTAGTTTATTAACTCTTTCTTTGAGTTCTTTTATTTCTTCGGATTCTTTTGGTTTTTCTTTACTTGTAAATTTTTCATACCATTTCATTAAAACCACTCATCCAAACTTCTTTGTTTATTATCTAATTTTATTTCTGTAATATCCCATTCCATTGCTCTGAATATTGGTTCAGATTTCTTAACTACTGATTCAGCATAATGCGCCCAATCAGGTTCATATTTTGGTAATTCATCTACTGTCTTAAATGCAATATATTTTGCTTCTCTAGGTAAACCATTTAAAGGATTGGTAAATACAATATTTGAATTCCTTATTTTGATATAAAGAAATGAGTCAGTAATCTTATTATCAGGGTTAATAATATCATGTATTACAGCACCTTCTGTTGCACTTCCTAATGAAAGCCTTTTACCTTCCAATGTAGTCCAATAACTACCATCACAATCAGGGCATCTTAATGTTGCACCATTATTTTGTAAATCAGATAATTTGATTGCTTCATCGTAAGTAATAGTTTTTTTACATTTCTTAGTATTCCAACCATTAGCAATATTACCATTACATTTCATCGTAAATCTTTCTGGTCTATATCTAGTTCTCATAGTAATATCGCTAAGTTCAATATCACCCTTTAGAACATCATTATAAATAGAACGACAATAAGATACTATTTCTGATTTAGGTTTATTTTCCACCCACATTCTTAATACATCTAATTGTGTTCTTTTTGCTAATGGAGTAATAGATACTCTTTTAGCAGTAAATCCAGTCATGATAAACTCTGGTTCTTCTAACCAATTACCATCTTTCCACGAAATTAATCCAGCATTCCTATTTTTAGTAGTGCCTACGCCTAATGTTTGATAATACTTTTCAAACTCTAAAGATACTGGGTGTTCCTCTAAACCTAAAACATTTGGAAATTTAGTTTTAACATGTTCATTAATTTCTTCAACAACTTCTTGTGCTTGTTCAACGGAATCAATTTTTACATAAATAGAATCAGTATGTCCGTAAACTACATCCATATTTATTCCTCTTCTTTAACTTCTAACATCTGTAATGATTCGACAAACGTCTTTACCTTTTCTATACTTTCATCTGAATTTATATAATCTTCAAATGCGGTAATAAAAGGTGAATTGATAGGTATTAT
>TARA_A100001201_G_scaffold3008_2_pt1 | contig 10568 bp, 7 predicted proteins | sample TARA_A100001201 | Tara Oceans TARA_A100001201 (sample SAMEA2619872) | marine metagenome | biome: marine biome (ENVO:00000447); feature: surface water layer (ENVO:00002042); material: "saline water (ENVO:00002010), including plankton (ENVO:xxxxxxxx)" | depth 5 m | reverse complement strand
TCGGCAAGCGCAGCCGTTCCAAGCTTGGTCGTACTCGCTTGGTTTAGTTTTGATAAGTCAATTGAACTGCTTGCAAGCGTATTGAATTGTGCAGTTGCAAGATCGCCTACTGTGATCTTTTTAGTTTCGGACCCGCTAAGGTCGACAATCGCAAGAACGTCAGTTGCGGCAGTACCAGCAGCGGAGAGTGCGGTAAGCTGTGTAATACGTTGGTCAGCCAAGGCCCGTACTCCTGACGCAAAGACGTGTGTAGTCTCAGTTTAGTCCGTGACTTCCTTAAGCAAGTAGTCAACAGATTGCTCCACTTGGATGCGGTCGGTGTCTTCTTTGAGGATGTACTCGATTGGACGGCCAAAAATTAACCGCAATTCGCCAGTAGTTACAAAATCAATGGTTGCCGTAATTACGCCATCGGTAGGAACTGTGATTCCAACATTGGTAATAACAGCAGTTAGCTTGTAAAAAACAGTTTTTGTTTCAGGTGTAATTTCGCTGTCGACAAGGTAGAAAAATGCGTCGAAGGCGCAACCCAGATCCAGGCGCTGGATCGTTTGCATTACGGATAGCGGTGCTTCGTCCTCTCCAAGGGTTTCGTAGTTAAACGCGCAATCCATGCGGCCGCTGCCGCTTAGCAAGCCTGCGTTGTATTGGTTGCGGAAATAGTCGCTAAGGGTTGTGCTGTCAATCGCTTCGCGTGATGCGTTTAGCTCAAATCCAGTGACGTTGCCGAGCCTTGTTGCACCGACGTCTCGAATTTTTAAATTCGCTTGAATCGGATCGCCTGTAAAAGCCTGCAGCGCAATCTCTTGTGAGCGGTCGTTATTAACGGCCGCAGAAAAACTTGTGTAGAGGCGTAGGCCACCTGCTTCGTTTACGTGAACAAAACACGTAAACGTGTCTTCAATTTGATTAGACGTCCAGTTGGATGCCGGAATAAATGCAAGGCCGCGCGTATCTTCTGTACGTATGTCAACCCTGTCACCGACAATAATGTTGTCGATGGCACCATCAAAACCAACGCGATTAAGGCTTAGCGAAATATCGTCAGGTTCGATTGCAGCCGATAACGTTCCAAGCTCGAGTTCAGGCCCTCGCTTGAAGTTTACGGAGCCGTAGTTACCAAGAAAAAACGCCATTAAGTTGTTGGATTAAAAAGTCTGGGTAAATCTACCGTCGACCGTAAAGTTAATCGAAACTGTGCTCAACTCTCCGGTTGAGACAGACATTGATGCAGAAGTAATGTAACCGTTACATATAATGTCATCAGCAAGAGCATTCGACGCGTTTAGTTCAAAAGTAAGCAAGTCTCCTTCGGTTGCTCTATTTGTAGTCATAATACCACTATCTTTAAGAACATTAAATGCGTCTGTATGTGTAGCTGTGTTTTCGTTCTGTAGCCGGTACAGCAAGAGGGTTGCGCTTCCAGTTGCGCCTTTTACACCTGGTGTAAACGTGTTGAAGTTGCTGTCGATAGAGTTTGTCGACAGTAGTTCCATGGTGGATTCCAAGGACCAATCACGGATTTTTGCGACTTTTTTACCCCTAATTTTGAGGGACCCGGATCGCCCTGTATAGAACCCAGCCATGATCGGACGCGGTGGACATTGCTCTTATATTAGCTGACGTCAAATTTGAAGCTACGGAAGTCGGCAACCTTAGCTCGTAGCTCGTTATCGCAGGGGTATTCCATGGCTTTGACCGAAACTTCGCCTTCCTCTTCTAAAGCGACTTCTGTAATACGGAAGACACGCTTTGATGGTGCGTCAAAGCCCATAACAAACAACCAGCCAACGTAAGGAGACAAATCATCAGCCTTTTTATTGGTTACCTGCTTGTTGTTTAGCTTTACTGTCGCTCCAGTCTTATGGTCAAATAGTAGGAAGTTGTAGCGGCCGTGTCCTACTGTGTCATGTAGTGGGATATTTAGTTTGCCTCCGTCCATAACAATTCCAGACGAGTAAGCGTCCCAGCTGGTGTTGCCGACGTCGACGTAGATAAACGCTCCGGGTTCTAAAGGGTCTTGCGATGGGAAGGTTTTAAACTCGATGCCACGCCGAATGTGTCGGCGTTGGTTGACCAGCAGTTTGCCGATCATGATGGCCTGTTCTTTTTGTGTTACAAAAGTGCTGGCGTCAAAAGTCTCGTTTACAGCTTTGCTTCGGGCGACACCTTTTAGTTTCACTTCGACTGTCGCTTTTTTGTCGAAGACAGACTCGACAGTAGTTTCCCGGTAAATAACGGTTGCAATAAGGTCTTGGGTTGTTGGGCCGTAGTCCAAAAACTCTTCCTTGTATGAACCTTCAAGAATGTTGCCGGTAGTAAAGAGTGCGCTTATTTGCAGAGGAACAGGTAGACCATTGTTTTCAGCTGCACGTCCAGCACTGTCCGTTGGGATTGCGGGGACAAGAGCGTCTTTGCCGTTTTTGCGAACAAACTCAAGCAAACTAAATGGGGCGTTGGAGATCCAGAACTCCCTCCAAGATGTAAAGTCTGCGATGACGCCATCAAAAAACAGCTGGATTCTGCGGCCGCTTTCAACGGGTAGATGGTTGTTTTCGCAGAAGTTCTTTGCTTGGATCAATTGAGCCTTATTTAAAACAGCATCTGCACTTGGTATGTACTTACCTACGCCGTTGACGGGGTCAATGGCTGTATCAACAAAAATATCAGGAGCGTAACTGGTGCTATTTTGGTTTATTTCAAATGGGTCGTTTGGACGTTTAGGTACTCGGTAAGACGCTTTCCCTTTTTCTACATAAGCAGTGACGCTGCGAAGATCTTCAATGCCTCTTCCGGCACGGACAATAAGTCCCATCGTCGACATATCCTTATATCGACTTCCTAAAACTTCAGTTTGACCAGCTCTAATCTGCTGTTCTGTTACACCCGCCAAAGTAAACTCCGGGCCGCCGTTAAAACTGAATTGAATTTGTGAATCAGCATTGTTTGAGAACATAGCGTGCTCAAAAACTTTTTTGGGTTTTTGTGAATCTTGGTATCCCTTTGGAAAACCATCAGGGTCAAGTCCATAGGCTTTTCGTCCGGACCACGCCCAAGAAACGCCTTGCTCTGTTTCCTTTATAACCTTGCCTTCACTTTCGATAAAGCCCACACCTTTTTGTCCGTTGTGTCTTATCTCAGCAACTAAATCAAAAACAGGTTCAAACTTGAACTGCCATCTTTGCCTGAGTTTCTCAGGTTCAAAATTCAGTTGGGAGTACAAGCTGCTTTCCGATCCATGCCTGACTGCAAAGACGACAGGGAAAACGTTGTAAGCCGCATCCTGAATTCGTTTGTACTTTACGCGGAAAAAAATCGTTCTTGCTTTTAGACCGTTATCGCTATTGCTGTAATCACTTACTTTGTTTTCGCCGTATCTACGTTGTCTACCTGAAATCCTACGAAATGCGGTTGCTTTAAAGGAAAATTTGACTATGTCCACTTCAGAAATAGTTTCGTACGAACCAGACTCAGCTTTGACTAAGCATTTGGTGTGGAAAGATTTGTTTATTTTTGCAAAATTTTTCTCTTGAATTTTTCTATCCCAGTCACTAAGTAATTCAATAATTTGATCAACTGCTGCTTGTTTTTCGTCGATAAGATCGTTATAAAAATTGTTTATAGCGTCAGCGCCTTTTTGGTCGATGATAAGGTTATTAGCTACCCAAGTATCAGAAAGCAAGTTTTCTAACTGTTTAGTGCCTGCAATGTAAGTGACACCGTCAATTGCTGTATGTTCTTTTTTTGAATCACGTACCAGGTTAATAAAAGGTCGCCTCTGTCTTTTAATTACCCGTGCTTCGCGGTTGCGTTTTTCTTCGTTTATAGTTTGAAGTCTTTCTTCTATTGCGTTTAAAAGTTTTTGCTTTTTCTTTTTACTTTTATTAGATTGTTCAACTTCCACTTGCTCCCGTTTTTGCTCTTTTTCCTGTTTTCTCAATGCTTTTAAAACGTTATCCTTTTTTAATTGTCTTTTAATTCGGTTGCTTAAAGCTCTTGCATAGTCTGTTTGAGCTGGCGCTCTTCTGTACACATCATATTCACCCACTTTAATTTGCTCAATTAAGTCTTCTTGTTGTCTGAGCTGCTTGCGTATGTCTTTGCGTGTTTCAGAAGTTTTGAGCTTTGGTGGATTATTGCTTGCACGGTTGCGTAACTTTTTAGTGTACTCAATGGAACCTCTGCGTTCCACCTCTTTACTTTGTTCCTGGCCGTTTTTATCGGTCCAACTAACGGTGTCAGTTCTTGAAAAATTGTAATCAAGGCCAAAACCTGTGATGTTAAATTTGTCTTTTTGTTTTGCATCGCCTTTCAAACGCTTGCGAGCTTGAACGTATATTGACAGCCTAAGGTCAGCATCGGATGAATCAAGAGCATCGTCACTGTTGTAAGGTGTGCTTGGTTTTTGGCCTCTTTCTATACATTCGAATTTAAAGAAAGCATCGCGCTTTTCAATGCTCCTATTGTCGTTTCTAATATTTTTTAACCTAAATTTTGCCGTTCCTAGCATGTAAGTTGCGCCGTAATCTAAGGCGTCTACGTATTGTTCACGTAAACTTGCACAATTTTTTGCGATGTTATCGTCACCAGATCTATTACGATTATCTTTAAATTGAATAGTTACTTCATCGCCAACGTCAAAGAAACTTCCTGCCCCTGGGTAGGCCTTGGTTTCGTCAGAAAAACCCTCAATCTTTACCCCATTAGGAGCGTCTTTTTGGTCGCCGTCCTCATCACGGCCAAACTGCTTTACAAAGATGGGAATTGGGTCGTACGCACCAAACGAGATGGCCGTTGTGGGTGTGTAGGCTTGGCTGAAGCCGTGTTGCGCATTTCTAGTTTCCGGTCTTAAACGCGAAACCTTGGTCCCGTTTGTTACGCCTTTCTTTAAAGAAGGCGGCAAAAATGAAATTTTTTGTCCTGTTGTGCCCGCTTCTTTGCCCTGCGGGATACCAAAAACAATGTCGCTAAATCGAACAGGGCCTGAGCCGGCTTTATCAAAAAAGAGCAAGGTAAGAGTTGGGTCTAAATCTTTGATAGCAATTTGACCAAAGGCCGTAAGGCTCGGATCAATTTTTTTAATCGTGCTCGCACCGAGTACAAGCAGCATCGTCATGTATTGCGACGAACCATAACTTTCAAGCTCTGACCAAACCAACGAACCAGCTAGACGCACACCGCCCCTGCTGTTTTGTTCTTTGTTGGTGTAGACAAGGTTTACTGGGTCGTTGTAAACCGCTAGTTCTTGGGCTGAGTTAAATCCGAAAGTGGGTGCAAAGCGTTCTTCCCTTTTGTTGCGACGGTCCCCTTTAAGAGAAGGAATTTTGGGTTTTGGTGTCAGTATCGCTGCGCCAACTTGGAACAGAATGCCGACAACGGTTAGAACAAGTGCAACTGTTCCAGCTTCGTTTCTTACATCAAGTTGAGTGCCGACTTTGGGGTCTTGGTATTCGCGCTGAATATCGACAAAATTTAGATACTCTTCTTTTGTTACGCCAAGCGTCTCGATCAGCTGATGCTCGTAAGGAAGAAGCTTGCGATCCATCAGTCAACCCAGAAATAATGTGCGGCTACACGTCCCACTGGAATGCAAACGACGCGGCCACCTGGTGCAATGCAGATCAAACCTTGATCTGTCACTGTGCCGAGGGCTGCGTTGTCTGGTTCTGCGAGCAATGCAACAGCACCAACTCTTGGTATTTTAATCCGTGTGCCGCTGTGTAATAACCAACGTGCCATTCGTTTTGGCGGTAAAGACTTCTCGTCGTAGAGCCAGTAGGCCCACGAATATTTTTCGCTGTAGTCAGAAAGGCCGAGCCTAGAACGGATTTCGCAAACGAGTTGAAAGCAGTCAGTTTTGCCGCGCCCGTCGTTGGGATGAGCGCCCCAGCAGTATTCGAGACCTATAAGGTCGTTCATCGGAAATTCAGTTGAGAATCCAGTGGCAGGATTCCGGCATTTTGAGCTGTAAGCGTTTGCCCAGGCAGGTTTGGTGTAATGCCGTCAAGCGCAGAACGAAAGCGTAGTTCCATCGTATCTTCACTAAACGAAGCGCCGATTCCTACGAAATAACTTGAAAACCCGCTTTTATTGACAATCGCGCCTTGGCCTGTGATGTAGCGAGTGTGGACAGCTAAGGTGCTTTTTCGGTTGCCTTCGCCATATTCCACAAGCCGTACCACGTATTCGGTGGCGGGGAACAAAAGCTGTATTTGTTCGTTGTCGCCGTTGAGGCTTGAAACGCCGCCTTCAATTTGAAACGGCGCAAAGCTGTACTCTTTACCTTTAAAAACTTTTACTTCTTGTATGAAGTAATTTTGATACCTTCGAGTTGTAGTATTTCTTCCGCCAGCAGGAGTAATTTCAATGAACTGACAGATGGCTATGGTTTGATCCATTAGACCTTGATCTCGCCTACGAGTTTGACACTAACAGTACTTACGCCCTCTATCACAGACTTGATCTTTGGTGGTTCGGCGTAGCGCCACCTCAAATTGCTGTAAGGCTGTTGAATTTTGCTTTCAAGGTTATCCGTCATACCGGCAAAAACTTTATCCGGTAGTTCAAACGTTCCAAGTGTTGTTGAAACGTCGTTGTAGTGGTTGATAATGTCGACTGCCCTTCCTGCGCCGCTCAGCAGTTCGCCGCCTGAGTCGGCAATGTTTTTGTACTCAAGAGTCAGGGTGTAACCAAGTTGTTTGTTGCCGAAGACGCGCCGGACTGTGACGCCTGATAAAGCTCTGTAAGTCTTTACCGGAAGCTCCCCCATCTGAAAACTTCGAGATGAAGGTTTCATTGGGGGAAATTTACGGGCCATCAGATACCTACGCGGCGGCGGGTTGCAGGGCTATGCTGCATTTTATCCAGAGTCATGTTCATACCTCGTTTTGCACCGTCGCTTGCAGCTTGTTTGCGGGTGACGGCCATGGCGGCTTCGAGTTGCTCGCGGCTGACGTATTCCGTTCCACCGATATTGGTGGTCTCGAAGCTGAAGTTCATGGCCGGTGCGCTTGACTGCTGCCTGGACATTGCCGAGCGGAGGTCTTCGTTTCGGAGCACGCCACCGTTGGTGCTTGGTACGAAAAGCTCGGGTCCGCGCTCACCAACCATGTAAGGCTGACCGGCTTTTGCAGGGCCTCCGTTGGCCAAACCAAAGTTGGGGCCAGCTACACCTAGACCTGTATTAGGGTTGAAATATTGAGTATTGCTCATTTTTGATCCCATGTCTGTTGTTCCACCGGACAAACCGGCAAAGGCTTTGGCGATGCCGATGGCGATGTAGGTGGCGATCATTTGAGCTGCAGCATTGATTAAAGCATCGCCGACATTTTTCAAGAAATCGGCAAATACTTCTTCGGCACTCTTCGTACCAGCAATTAGTTCAGACACGCCGGTGGTCATGGCGGTAGCAAAGGCGTTGCCAATGCCGAGCACTGCTGATTCCAATGCTTGTGCTTGGGTTTGAGCAATGACCATTTCTTGGGTCAACTGTGCCAACTTGTTGGCTTCTTCCATAGTTCCGCCATCAATTAAAGTTTTTTCGAAAGCTTGGCCTGCTTGGCCAATGAAACCTGCTTGTAACCCCGCACCAGCAAATCTGGTTTGCTGCTGGATGTCGAACTGCGCTTCGACTTTTCTTATGTCTCTAAGCAACTCTAATTTTCTTTGCAGTGTTTCAATTTCTTCCAAACCTATGCTGCCAATAGATTTAACTATTCCGTTAAGTTCTTGATTTAGGCGGACTTCTTCTTGCGTTCCATTTAGTTTTGCTTGGATAAGTGCGATCTGTTTATCTAAATTTGCATTAGCTTCAACGGTGGCTTTAATTGCACGCTCCTGCTCTGTACGTTCTTTGTTTACAAAGTCTGCGTTTGCTTGCTTAATAGCAAGATTTGCTTTGGCTATAATTTCTCTTTCTTTTTCTATCCTTAGCTCCTCTTTAAGCCCTCGCTGTCTAAGTAAATCTAGTTGATTATCTCTTTCTTTTTGAATTGTTGCAATTTGTTGGTCTCTAATCTCTTCGTTACTAAATTTGCTGAACGGTGTTGGATCGGGCAGTTTAAAATCTAAAACACGTTGTTCAGCTTGGTTTGCTTGGATTACAGCAGTAAGAACTGCCTGTGCATCTTGTAAGCGACGTTTTACAGCTTCTGCTCTGCGGTTTTCTATATCTAAGTTTTCTTTATTAAGACGGCGTTCTTCAGCCAATTTTATATTTGCAATGTCGCGAGCAGCATTTAGATCTGCTATGCGGTTTAATTTTGCTTCTAGTAACTTAACCGAAGCAACTGCTTCAATACGTTCTTTTCCAGTTAGTTGTAATGCCTTTGTTAATTGAGCGTTTATTCTTTGCTTAATACTTGCTCTATCTTTTTCAAGTTGAACTTGCCGTCTGGCAATTTTATTTTCTGCAGAATTAGAAGGGCCGACTCGTGCCAGCTTGAGGTCTAGATCTGCAGTTTGTTGTGCAAGCCCTAAGGCACGCAAAGTTTCATCAGCAAATTTTTTCATCTCTGCTGTTGCTTCTGCTGCTGCAGGAGCAATGCTTTCAATAGCTTTTTGTATATTTCTTGCTGGGTCAATTATGTCTTCGACCGTCCTAAGCAGACCGCCTACAGCCGCAATGATGCGGTTTATAAATTTGAAAATTTCAGCCACTACCTTCAGTACACCAGCTAAAGCAGCGGCCAAAGGAGCTGCAACCGAACCAAGCAAGACGCTACCTGATGCGACAACTTCGTCAAAAGCTGCTTTAAGTAAATTGCCTGAATTAGCGATGTCTTTAATTACTGTTGCTGTGCTTCCTGTTTGTTGTGCAACAGTTTGTTCGACTAAGGCCCTGGCTCGTGCAAAGTTTCCAGACTCCTTTAATTTTTCAACTTGGAATTTAAGTTCTTCAGATACGCGTATAGCTGACTGTTCAAGTGTGCTTAAGTCTAAAGTGCGCAGTGCGTTACCCATTTCTGTAACGCGCCTTGTCGCATCGTCAAAGGCTTGGCCGATTGCCGTACCAACCAAAGAGAGGCCAAAACCAAGTTGACCGCCTGCTTTACCACCAAAGAAACCACCTAGAGCACCGCCAGCCGATGCCCCAAGTCCTTGGCCAAACAACAAGGGGAAGGCACCGCCAATAAGCGCACTTTCTTGGCCGCGCCTTAGCGCAGTGCCTTTTTTAATAGCCTCTTGTATTTTTTGTTCAGTTCTTAATTCACGTTGTTTTAAAATACCTTGCTGCTGAATAAGCCTTGTGTCTGTCTTTTCTAAATTGTTAATGTCAAGCCCCACAGCACGTTGCCTCTTTAAACCGTCTGATATTTTCTGGTTAAATGTAATTTGATCGTCTATAAGGCTGTTAATTTTTTCTCTTTGAGCAACTTCTCTGTCTAGGTTTATTTCTGGGAGTGCAACGGGAAAACCGGATGCGGCTCGGGCTCCTGCTGCAGTGCGCACTGGGGATATGGGACTTGACTGTCCTGTTAAAGTCTCAAATCCCGTTAAACGATTAGTGCGTTCTACCGCCTCGCCCGTAGCAGTTTTAACAAGACCTAAATCTACTTGGCGTTTTTCTTCAGCAGCCTGTTTTTCTAAAAAGCGAACACCTCGTTGACGCTGACCATTAAGCGCAGTTTCAATACGAAGTTGACTTTGGTTTGCTTTAACGGAATCATCTAAAAGCTGGAGCCCACGTTCTTGAAACTCGGGTAAAGCTAATTGAGCAGCTGGTTGTTGTGCTCTAAATTTGGCTGCATCTGCTGTTCTTTGTAGAACAGTTAAATAGTCTGCCTGTAAGTCTAAACGCGCGTTATGAGCGCGAATTGAATCTTGGTCAAGCTTACTTAAGGCTTCTTGTACTTCGCCGATACCTCGTTCAACGTTTAAACGATTTTTAGCCAAAGCAAGGGCTTCGCTTGCATCCGATGTTTGGCCCTTAAGACCTGCCTCCCCCGGACGCAAATACGCGCCAGCCATGCTGCCAACTTGGCGAGCGGGCGCAGCTGCGGCGTTATAGGCTTTTAATTTTTCAGTCGCTAAACCGAGCTTTTGCGCTTCTACGTCTAAAAGATTATTTGTAATTCTTTTTGCTTCATTGGCATCAGCTTGGGCTTTAACAAGATTAGTTATAGCTTTTTTGTAATCACCGACTGCATTGCCTGCACTGTCTAATTCTATTTGTGTTTTGCCTAAAGTTCTATTGGCTTTAGCTAAAACCGCATTATAAGTATTGAGGTTTGCTACAACTGCGGTATTAAATAAAGGTTTTTTATTAGCTTCGTCAATTAACCTTGAAAGTCTTTCAATTCTGGCTTGGGCGTTACGTAAATCCCGTACACCTTTTACGCCGATCTGAATTTCAGCGTTGTAAGCCACAACCGGATCGACACACTTGTTTTCCTACTTTAGCGGCGGCGTTTGGCCTTATCCATTTCCTTCTGCTGCTCGTCGTTGATCACCTTGAAGTAGGCGCTCCAGCCGATGAGTTCTTCTGGGGTCATGGTGGCGCGAACTTGCGACAAGCTCATGCCCAGCTCTTTGGCAACGCCGAACTGCAGCATGAGCCAGTTGTCTTT
>TARA_A100001201_G_scaffold49097_1_pt1 | contig 10583 bp, 11 predicted proteins | sample TARA_A100001201 | Tara Oceans TARA_A100001201 (sample SAMEA2619872) | marine metagenome | biome: marine biome (ENVO:00000447); feature: surface water layer (ENVO:00002042); material: "saline water (ENVO:00002010), including plankton (ENVO:xxxxxxxx)" | depth 5 m | reverse complement strand
TTCAGACTGAAAGTAACCATATAGATTTACATTATCAGGACAAGTTTTTACAAGTTCTTTATCATACCTAAAAGATGATTCCTGTTTATATTGTCCATTTAAAAGACCGACATTATTAAGTGATGGCATTTTAAAAGCCATGAAGAGTTTATGTTGATTTTCTTCATCGTTAAACTCATCATCATTCTTGGGCCCATTAGGAATACAAAAGTCATATCCTCTTGCTTTTGCAATTCCTTTAGTTGCTGCATATTGGAACATTTGATTTCCAAATCGGCCATTCTTGCCTAGGTGATTATGTCCTATCATCTTTCTAATTTAATTCCTGGTGGTAGTCTATAATGAAATCCAAATGGTGTCACCCCCTCACATTCTGGAACTCTTGTTTCCTGTGAAAATCTTACAGCAACATCAACAGGTGCATACTTACACCCCTGCTCTATAAAAATATGCCTGTTATGAACACAAACATTTCCATCCTCATGATAATTCACAACTCCTTCTGGCATCCAATAAAAGTCACTATTGTTAGTTTCCCAAGGAACTTCAACTTTAGTCGGAACCTCAAGAAACTTTTTACTTCTTAAAGAAAATCCACCATTACCAACACGATGATGATTACCAAAAGGATCAATATATGCATCCTTAACTACTGCCCATGGAGCTCCGATATAATCATAATTCAACCATTGCGGATCCCATTTATCTGGAAACAAAACAAACCCATCTTGCTGAACAAGTAAGCAGTGTGATGTGTCTATATGATTATGAAGATGATATACAACATAATGATTATAATCATTATAATTTTTGATATCAACTACTGGTCGTTCTATAGTGATATTTGAATCTAAATTTGGAGGATCCTTATCTGTTACTAATTTCACAGATCCATATTTTATACCATTCATGCTGGTATAAACCGCAGTTAGAGTTTCATTTATTCGGTCTGTAGTATCAATACTGACCAATGTAACATCAGATAGATCAATCATACTTCATCTCTATAGATATTTGTTCTTTGCTTATACTCTTCCCATTCTAACCTACATTCATCAGGTGTAAAGAGTTTACCTACTCTGTCCATATAGTAAGTTGGATAACTATATATGCTACATCCGAGAGACCACCATCCTTGAGATCTATTGTGATCAAACCAATACTTTGGAGCAATACAATTTTGTATGTTTTTATTCAACCACAATGGCCAACAGGCAAACGTTGATGCTCCACAAATAATATTTTTTGCATTTTTAAGTGCAACAAAATCCCATGCAACACTATCATGATAAGCAGGAAACTCTGGTAAAACTATATTTGCAGTCTTAACATCTTCAGTGACAATACAAAATTTCATGTTTGGATTAAACCTCAACATATTTTGTATCGCATTGTCATAATATGATCTTGGAAGCCAACAACCAGCATTCCCAATCATATCACTACCACGAAAATTGATGACACAAATATCATCACCACAAGTTTCACTGTGTTCAAATTCTGGTTTTACTTTTAACCAACTACGAACCAAGTCAATTTTATCATAAAAATAATCTTCCGATTGAAAAACTCCGTCAATCTTTGTATTATCTTTTATTTCAAAAAGTTTTTTATCAGTGAGTCTAATATCCGTTTTGAGCATAGGGTTAGTATATAACCCATGCCTATGTTCTACATAGTAGTTCTCTATTCCATCAGGAAGTTTATCTGGTGGACCACCAGGAGGACTGGAACCACCATGAACTGGTTTACCAAGATCAAGATCCATAAAATGAATTCCATTATCATTGAATCTTCTATCACCAAAATTTTCCAGTCCAGTGAACCCATAATCAAGTCCCTTCTTATGGGCAAGCATTCTAGTAGCTACGTAAACAAATAACTGATTACCAAAACCTTGCCCATAATAAAATTCAGAAACAATCATTTAAATTCAGAAACAACTTTTGCAATATAATCAATCATTTCTTGTGTAATTGTAGGAGAGCATCCCAAGAAAAATACTTTATCAAGAACTTGATTTGCTTCTGGATATTTTTTAGCATCATCTAAATGACTATATCCAGGATGCAATAAAATATTACCAGCAAAATAATTACGAGTTTGAATTTTATTTTTTTCAAAATGCGAAACTAAAGATCTTTTCAGATTTTTATCATCACAAACAATAGGAACTCCAAACCAACTTGTTTCAGATTCTTCTCGCTCATTTACAACTCTAGTACCAGGAATACTCTCAATAATCTTTTGTATTTTTTTCTTATTGCTTCTACGAATCTTATGTATCTCTTCAAACTTGAGAAGTTGAATTGAACCAACTGCACCTTGCATATCTAAAGGTTTGAGATTATATCCCATATTACCAAACACATATTTGTGATCAACAATATCAGGATAATCCTGCAACCAAGTGTCAAATCTCCTCCCACAAACACCATTTGAAAGAAGATTTTGCTGTCCAACACAATAACATCCTCGTCCCCACCATGCAAAACTTCTAGCAAGATCTACGATAGCTTTCTCATTTGAAGAAACCATTCCACCCTCAATTGTGCAAATGTGATGTGCTGGATAAAATGAACAGGATGCTGCGATAGCATGTTTTGTCAAGTAGTCACCCTTCCAAGTGCTACCAAGACTATCACAATTATCTGCAATCAAATGTATATCATTTGTTTTGCATATATCGACCAGTTTATCCATATCATATGCATTGCCAAGAACAGGTGAAGATATAACTGCTCTTGTATTTGGTGTGATTTTATCTGCAACCTGATCAAGATTCCAATTCAAATCCTCCCAAACAATATCAACAAATACTGGTTTCAATCCACATTGTGCAATAGGAGCTACAGTAGTTGCAAATCCACATGCACAGACAATAATTTCGTCACCATCTTTCCATCCAAAATATTTTTTAAGAGCAGCAAACATTACAAGATTTGCAGAACTCCCAGAATTTACCATTACAGAATGTTTAAATCCAAACTTTTGTGAGAATTCATGCTCAAACTTATTAACCTTTTCTCCAGATGATAACCACTTACCTTTCATAATAGAGTAAATAAGTTCTCTGGCTTCAAGATCGTCCCAATAAGGACCAGAATAAAAAACAGGTTTACCTTCTTTCCAATTTTTATTTGCCATAAATGGAAAGATATCATCATCCATCTCTTTGGCAGAGTCAATAAAATTTTCAATCAACTGATACATATTCTTTCCTCAAAGTTTATCTTTATTATCCCAATAAAATTTTTGATAAGGATATTGCTTTTGCTCTCCTACACCAAAGACGGGTTTCCCTGCTCTGATGTTATCATTAATTTCACCATTAAACTGTGAATATCTATTTGATGCATCAAGTCTATGGCCAGGAAGTCTCTCATATTTAACTCCCCTAATATCACTACCTTCCTTTCCACCACTATTATCTAAAAGTTCCCACTGCCAATCATGAAATTTTACATCAACAGAATTATAAAGTGATGGAATTACTGCTGTTGGTCTTCCACCAAACTTTTGTGTCCATGTCCCATCTTCATGACCTAATCCAAGATATCTTTCGTCAAACCAGTTACGCTTTTCCAAAGCATACTTATCAATTACAAATGCACTATATGAATCGTTTACTACCCAAAATTCATGTTCTGGTTTTAAAACTTGTTCAAATTGATCAAAGAAATTATCATCCATGTCCAGGTCATCCTGAAGCATCAATACTTTATCACCTGTAGCTATAGTGCAAGCAAGATTCCACATTCTCGAATTTGAAATAAATTCAGGAAAAACATATGGAAATGTATTTTGAAATGGTGAAATAAATTTAAGAATTGATTTCCTATATTCTTCATCAAATGGTTGTTTGGTCAATCCATTAATGAATACCAGTACCTCAATATCAGGTCTTTGTTTTTTAATCTTGGTTAAAATATTTTTAAAAAATTCAAATCTGGAATTAAATGTCGTAATTACAACAGAATACATACAAAATCTCCACTAATGTTTATTCTACAGGACACTCATTAAGTTGTCAATTTCCAATATTTATTAGATCTCCTGAAGGTCTTCAGTCCACATCATGTATAATAATCTTTCTATCAAATATGCCTCACCAGAAGTGCTTTGAAATTCTTCAGGTGGTTCATATGAAACAAAAAACTTTAGTTTTTCATAAAACTCTTTACTAAATTTTAAAATATTTGCTTTGGGAACAACATAGTTTCCGCCAGGAGCAAATCTATTAAAAGGAAAATTGGGAGGATTTTGAAATAGTTTGCCAAGCATTTGTGGAAAAGTTGAAAAGTGTCTTGTATAAATTGTTTGATTAGACACTGCTTCCCATGTCGGTTGAATAAATCCTCCACCATTACAAACAAAAGCCGTACTGTCATGAAACCTTTCAATAGGAAGAAAATACTCGGCAGTCAAAGCACGATAAAATCTTTCACGAGTTGTATAATACTCTGCCCCACCTTTATCTTCAGGTCTTTGAAACATATTTCCTTTTATGAAAATACAAACATCAGGAAGTTTCTCATAATGCTCCACAATATATCTCATTATATCATAGATGTTTTCACCAACATTGGGGGAACGAATACTTTCGCCAAGATGACTCCAATCCTTTTCAACATCACTTCTATCATAAATGATGGTATTTTCTGGTGAAAACCCATAATCATAAGTAGTGCTTAGCCACTCAAGATCAGAATTATGATTTGATACTACTAATGTTTTTGTTGTCATTTTACATCCTCAATATATTTTTGAAAGAAATTATTTAAATCTAAATTATATAATTCCATTTTCTGTGCCTGTAAGAACAAGTCGTTATTTTGTACCAAAAGTTCTTTTGTTATTTCACTATACTCATCAACAAAAAGAACTGGATAATCTTTAAACAGTTCCTCTAGATAAGAGTGCCTTTTCATAATAGGAACCCTTCTCATATACAGAACTTCCCAGTTGCGGTGACAGTCAATAGCATTACCACGAGGACAAAGAACAAATTTGCACGATTTAATCCCCTGAAGAAAAGTTGAATAACCAACTCGATTTTGTTCAACGAAGGCCCAAGATTCATTTTGAAACTTTTCTTTCAATCCAGACCTTTCTGAATGATTATTTTCATTATGATTAATATAAAGAAGTTTGTATGAGTTTGGATTACTTTTTTCCACCTCCTCCTGAAGAAGTTCAATTCTATCATCACTTCTAGACATTCTTCTTTGAACTCCATAAGGAGCAGGAATTACCTTTTCACCAAAAGATACTGCATTGACTGCAACAATTCTAATTACATTGTCAGGAATAGAATCAAATATAAATTCATCAGTAGGTGTGTCTTCCAGATTAGTAAAAATGACAAATCTCATATCAGGAAAATTGCCACATAATTTAAGAAGATCACTCCTTCTATGAAGAGATTCAATATATGGCCGGTCTTCAGGTTTGACTTCAGCAATATCTCTTTTATACAGTCGTATATTGTCAATAAACAAAGTCATATAATTACGACTCTTCTTTATTTCAAATAACTTTGACACAAACTCTACATTTGTAAGATTTGCATCTTTCATAAAAGAGGTATAAATGTTTCCCCATTGTCCCGATTGATCTCCAAAAGAGTAATCACACAGTTCAGATAATGCTACACCTTCAATAAATTTCATCATACTTCACTAATAAATTCTTTATACTTCTCTTTATTATTTAAAATATATTCTGGAAAAGAATCATCCAAAGGAATTGCACGGAAATTAATTGACCTACCAAGTGGATCTTTTTTTTCCACAACTCTACTATCAGCTTCTTGATCGGAAAGAATTTGGGCATCAGCACCTGCTACCATTTTTTGCCTGTATCTCTCTTTACCTCCAAAATAACTCCAATGCCAACCTCCATCTTCTATTCTGTAGGATTCATTCCACATACTATCTCTCAATTTATCCACTGAAAGATTTTTCAATTTACCCCAAGTGCAAATTCTTGATCCTCTCCAATTGTCTTGATAATGTGTATTAAGATCATAATAAAATGCTCTTTGTATAGCAGTATATAAATTGTCTGGATCAAACCAATCAGTAGATTCTAATACAAGTGGATTAATAATCTCATCAGCATCACTGGTAATAATGATATCACCATCTTCAGCACCTGCCTTTTCAATAGAAAAAGCTGTGTAATTTCTAGCATACATATCCCTTTGATACTTTAAAGGAATATCAATATATCTTTGACCACAATTTGGATCAATGTCACCATATGCAGTATGATATTTTTTCTTTTCAATATAAGAAGAAAAATCTGATGGGATATCATCCATTACATCATGAATTACCTTATCATTAAACTTTTCAAAGAGGTGTCGGTTTTCCCAATAATAAAGGGGTTTTTTATCACCCATAGTTGTATAAGGACATTCTGTAATTACAAAATGATCAACAACGTCATACAAAAGATTGAAACGTATTTCCAATACTTCAAGTTCATTAAAGAACCTGAATGAATCAAATATTTTCATAGACATTTTTCTCTAGACAAATAAGTTATTCTTCTCTCATTTGGACTATAATCTTTAACAGAATAAGAATATTCACTCTCTCCATTAGAAAAAATCATATCACAAAATTCTCTTAAGGATTTATCTACTTGCCACATATCACAATCATCAATTAGGATATTTTCTATTCCCAATTTTCCACAATTTATCAAATCAGAACTAGCACACTCATAACTATGTCCACCATCTACCCAGGCCATATCAAATTGAATATCATCTGGGTTATCAAAATCTGTTAAAGTTTCTACAGAATCTCCAGGGAAAAAGGTAATAAAATTTTCACCATATAGTTTATTAATTTCATCAACACATAATTGACTTCCTTCATTAATACCAAAAGTATAAACTTTTACTTCGGGCACTTCTTTTTTAACAACATAGGAATAAAAACCTTTAAAAGTACCAATTTCTAAAATATATTTTGGTTGAATTTTCTGCAAATATTTTTTATGAAATCTCAATTGATGAAGCATGTTTTCAGCAGTTGTCCAATTAAATAATCCACCCTCACTATGGTCAAACAATCCCTCTAATTTAGAAAGAAAATCATAATCATATTCATGTAATTCTGAATGAGATTCAAAATCTTGCTTTGTAATTTCAATAGTTTTTCTTGTCATTTAATCTCTCCAATATTCATAAATGTTCTTCGTAACTTCATAATCCATCATCTTCACTTTTCTATTCGGTTGTTTCATAGCCCAAACAAAAACATCTTCAATTAATTCTTCAAGATCAGTCCCATCTCTAAATCCTAATATTGTTTTCGCTTTTGTATGATCACAATACGCATGTTTAACTTCATGTCTTGGTTCTCCGTGTTCAATAGGAACATCATAACCATACTTCTTACCGATTTTTTGCACAGTTAATGCAACTTCATTTAAAGTAAAATGTTTATCAGCACCAATATTAAAGATTTCATTATCATGATCCAATAACAATCTGTCAAATGGTTCCATGTAATACTTAATATCAGAAAATGCTCTGGTTTGTTCACCATCGCCATAGACAAGAATTGGTTGATTATTCAATACTTTTCGAATAAAAATACCAATCACATTTCGATACTTGTCCCAAATGTTTTGATAGACACCAAGAACATTATGTGGACGAACAATATTATACCTAAGACCAAATTGTTCATGAGCTAATTTTAGATCACATTCAACAGCATATTTTGCAATTCCATACGGATCAATTGGTTGTGGTCTCTTATCTTCAGTAAATGGAGGTGTCTGTTCTCCATAAACTGCCATGCTTGATGTAAAAATAAATTTTGTATTATGAGCAATACATTCATTAATTAAATTTGCAGAACAAATAAGATTGTTTCTGTAATTATAATTTCGAATGAATGGAGACAATCCCTCTGCAGCATAAGCTGCGAAGTGAAAAAGAACATCTGGTTTATGTTCCTCAAAAAGTTCTACAATTTTTTTCCTTCTTTCAAGATTTAATTTAACAAAGGTGAATTTTTCACCTTTCGGAACAAATGCTTTATATCCACCTGATAAATCATCAATACCAACAACCTCATGACCACTTTCAATTAAGTGTCTTGCATAATTTGATCCTAATAATCCTGCACATCCAGTAACAAATATTTTCATTTTACTATGGGTTAATTACAAGTTCATTATCAATGTTTTCGATGTCCAAATTCCAATCTACAAAATTGGGATTATCAGGATTTAGGAAAATATTATTTAACCTATTTCTAACTTCAAAAACAGTATCCCAATCAATTGATTCTTTGAATCTTTGAATTGCATCCAGGGTTTTTACTTGGACAAATGTCATTCCATGGCTTTCAGTGCAATGCTTTAGTTTAATATCACCATCCTCATACTCATTAAGTTGACGAACACTTTTTGGTAGATTAAAAAATTCAGTGACTGCAACATCAGGTCTTCCCCATTTCACACCATCAATTTCACCACTGTAGGTGTTATCTTCAATTGGATTATCTTCTCCATTTGGTGCAACCCAATGAGTATCATGAAAGACAAAGTGACCACCTTCTTTGATATGGTTGCTCCAATAGTAAAGTTCAGCAAGAACTTGTTCACGAGTATGAACAGTGTCAACAAAAATAATATCAAAGGGATCTTCATCCCAATTCTTACCAAGAGTCACACTATCTGCTTGATAACATATGTAATTTTCATTAACAAATCTACGACCTCTTCTAAAAAATTCAGAAAAAGAAATATCACATCCACAAACTTGATTATTTCTTTGTTCTGATTCTATTGACATAAGTGCTGAAGAAGCTCCACTCCTAACACCAAGATCAATCATTCTACCATTATTAATACCTTTCACCAAATCGGCCAAAACCCATGAATTTACACCTAGATCATTATCAGGTTCATTAATAAAATTTCTTAACGGCGTTAAATTGGTCATAGTTCATACTCCTTTTTCATTTCGTTGAATACTTTTCGAATACCCACATCAATAGTGGTTTTAGGAACCCACCAATCGAGAATAAATGTATCTGCGGTGTTCCTCTTATCCATCTGAACATTGTCTTTAGCAAGTCCAGACTTAATTTTTACATCGTACATTCCTTCAATTGAGAAGCAACCTTGAATAATATCAGCAACTTCTCTAATAGTATTGGAATGAAATGATGTAATGTGAAGAGGATCTTCTGGTTTGAAATCAGTAAAGTTTTCCATTACTGTTTCAAGAGCTTCACAACAATCCTCTGCATACAGAAACTGACGTTCTTCAGTACCATCAGTCATCATCTCAAATTCCTTTTCTTCAAATCCTTTCCGAATGAAGTCTGTGATGACATGAGCTTTGTCTAGATCTTTTTCTATACCATAAACATTCCAGAACTTAACAGTCAGTCCTTTCAGTGCAGTAGTATAGAGTTCTCCAAGTTTCTTACAAGCACCATAAGGAGAGTAACTCATATTACTCATTTGAGATGATGCAAACACAAACCTTTTATTGTGCTTTTTGAGTAAATCAAAAGTTTGAGCCATTATACGGGTATTGTTATTGATAAAATCAAAAGTATGTTGATACTTTTTCAGATATCTCGACCCACCAACATCAAATGCAAGGAAGAATACAAAGTCAGCATTCTTGATTGCACGATCTAGATTATGATTTGGAATCTGTGTAAGATCTTCACCATGATGACGGGCAACATCAAACTCCGTAACTTCATGATTTTTACCACGAAGATACTCTGTGAGATATGCTCCAATTTGACCTGAAGATCCTAAAATAGTTACTTTCATTTTTTATCAATCTGCTCCAAAATCCAATTGTAAGTTTTAGCAATTCCCTCTTCAAGAGTTTGAGAATAGTCCCAATCAAGTTCCCTACGAATGACATCATTGTTAGAGTTGCGTCCACGAACACCAAGAGGAGCATCCAGTTTGTGCATCTTTCTTACTTCCTTATTAGCAACCCTAGCAGCAGTTTCTACAAGTTGGTTAATAGTAACCATCTCTTCGGAACCAATATTCACAGGACCCATAAAGTCACTGTCCATCAGTCTTCGAGTTGCTTCAATACATTCGTCAACGAACAAGAAGGAACGAGTTTGTAGGCCATCTCCCCACACTTCGATTGCTCCACCTTCCTCTGGGAGGTAAGCGACTTTACGGCAGATTGCAGCTGGTGCTTTCTCTCTTCCACCTTCCCAGGTTCCTTCAGGCCCAAAAATATTGTGATAGCGAGCAACTCTAACAGGGATCCCGTAATTGCGATTATAAGCGAAGTATAAGCGTTCCGAGAAAAGTTTTTCCCATCCATATTCAGAGTCGGGGTTAGCGGGATATGCAGATTCTTCACGACAATCAGGATTATCAGGATCTAATTGATTGTGCTCTGGATACATACATGCTGATCCAGAATAAAATATTTTAGTTCTATTTCCTACTGTCTTATTGAACTTACGTTGCTCATCAAGAACATTGAGATTAATGGTAACAGAATTATGCATGATGTCTGCATCGTTCTCACCAGTAAAAACGAAACCTGCACCACCCAT
>TARA_A100001201_G_scaffold124183_1_pt1 | contig 10631 bp, 6 predicted proteins | sample TARA_A100001201 | Tara Oceans TARA_A100001201 (sample SAMEA2619872) | marine metagenome | biome: marine biome (ENVO:00000447); feature: surface water layer (ENVO:00002042); material: "saline water (ENVO:00002010), including plankton (ENVO:xxxxxxxx)" | depth 5 m | reverse complement strand
ACGGCTAACGCCTTAGGCGCACCATTGGCACAGGTTGAAAAAACATATAAACGCATGATCCCGGCTCTACAGGCTGTCGGGACTTCATCTGCTGATAGCGATAAATTTATTGAGCAAATCAGTGCGAGAACTCAGACGCTTGGTCTAAATACAGAGCAATCTGGTCGTTTACTTGAAGCATTCGCGCAGGTACTGAGTAAGGGTAAATTACAGGCAGAAGAACTCAACCAACAGATCTCTGAACTTGACGGTGCTTTTAGAGTTCAGTTTGCAGAAGCATTGGGTGTTTCAACTGAAGCTTTAAATGATTTAATTAGCAATAGCAAGATTACTGCTGATGTGTTTGTGCAAACGGTCAATAAAATGGCCAATGGCGCAGATTTATTGAAGAAGCGAATAGAAGATGGCACTGCAACCATTCAACAGTTCCAAAATCAAATTGGCAATATTGACACTAAAAACATCGAAGTAATTGGTGCAGCTATCGAGCCTGCAATCAAGTCATTTTTACAGATTAGATTGGCTGTTGCTGAGTTTATACAGGAGTTTTCTAAGTCTAAACAATTTGAACTCCTTGTCAATATATTCAATTCAATTGCTAAAGGTGTAGAGGAATTTGCTGCGGGCTTAATTAAAGTAATCGGTGCCATTGGTGAGTTTTTATCACCTTTAACTAGCGTTGTCAATTTTATACTGACACTAGATGCAGGAATAGGCAATTTAGTCACTCTTTTAGTTAAGATGGCAGGAACAATTACAGCAGTTGTTGTTGCTACCAAAGGTATTATTGCATTAAAAGCTGGTATTGCATTTATCAAACAGCAGTTTACTAATCTATCTGCTGCGATCACCGGAAATGGTGTAGCTGCCTCAACATCAGGTCCTACGATGGCCAGATATGGCGAGACCGTCAAAGCAACTGGCTTTGCGGCTCAAAATGCAGCGGGCAAGATTAAGATGATTGGTGCAGCTCTTTTGAAGGCTGCTGCCATCGCTGTGGTAATAAATTTAATTGATAAGTTAATCGGAAGTTTTACTGCTGCAGGTGAGGCTGCAGACAAGATGAATTCTAGGTTTGCTGATGTTAAATTAGATTTTAAAGATAAGCTTGAAGAGCTAAACAAAGAGTTAGATGAAACACCCAAAAATACAGAAAAGCTAGCCGAAGGATTGAAAAAATCTTCTGATGAAGCAAAAAATGCCGGCGCTGCAAATAGCGGACTTGCTTATACACTTGCCGGTGTTGCCGGTGCTGCAGCCTTGACTGCTGCTACTGTTCTAACTGGTGGAACAGCGGCAGCTGTTTATGCTGGTGCGGTGGGTCTTGCAGCAGTTGCTGCAAACAGATTTGAAAAAGCCCAGGAACAACTCAGCAAAAGCGGTAGAGGTCGCGCATTTTTGGATAATCAAAAAGAGATTGGTGATTTGATTGGAAAGAATGAGGCTGAGATCAAAAATTTAGGAGCATCTGTCGGTCAAGTTGACTTCTCTAATTTCGAAAATGCTGGTGATGATGTTGTTGAGCTATCTCGCAGGTATCGAGCACAGGCGGGTACGATTAAAGCTAATATAGGATCTCTTCAAGAATTAATTAGAGAAGAAAAGAAAAAAGAAAAAGGCGATAAAAATCTCATAGCTGCTGCAGAGGCAAAGATTGATGTTGAGAAAAAGAACCTTGCTGTAGTTGAAAGATCAGCCAACGCATCATCAGCATTTGTTACCGAAATGCTCAGGCAAGGTGATGCCAGTACAGAGGCTGCAGTTAATACTGAGGAACTCGCAGACGCAACTGCATTGTTTATCAAGGAAATTGATGTAAAAGCAGTTGAAGCGCAGACTGAAGCAATACGCGAATACGGTAGAGAAGCTAATTCTGCAGAGTTGTTGGCGGCAGCAAATATAGGAATCGCCGCAGCGGCTACTGAAAAGAAAATAGAACAATATGACAAGGAAATCGCTAAGTTGCATGAAGTCGAACGAACACAAGGTGTTTTAAATCCAAAACAAAGGGCACGAGTAACAGAACTAACTGGTTTAATAGCACAAGAAACAAGCAAGCAGGCTCAACTCGCTATCGATGCGCAGAATGCGGTTATTGCAGGATTTGAGCAGGGTGTTAATCGTGTTAACCAAAAAGTCCAAGTACTTGGTCAATCAGCATCTGCTTTAAAAGGCAGCTTTGATAGCACTACTTCAACCTTTGTCTCTGGACTCCAGGCTGCAACAGGCTTGATAGATCAGGTCGTTAGCCGTGAAATAGAAGGGTTAGAAGTTGGCAGTGCAAAAAGGAAAGCGATAATTTTGGAACAATTAAGGGCGCAAGCACAGGCAATCGAAACTGAAAACTCATTAGCCAAGTTGAAACTGAGTGTGCAAAGCCAAATTGCTCAAAGCGAAGCACGGATCCAACAAGGTCAATTACAGGTCATGGCTGCACAAGCCAGAATGAGTGGAAATGAAGGCTTGGCTCAATCATTGGATGCTGCAGCTGCCGCACAGAATGATATTGTTGCTGCTCTGCAATTACAAGAACGAGTTGAAAAGAGGATCTTAGATATCAACAAGCAGTCGCAACAGCAAGCTTTAATTGATAAGGGACTTAAAGAAAAGATCGGCAGATCAGCGGAGGATGTTGCTAATAAGGTTGGCGTTGAGGTAACAAGCCGTAAGGAGGCTGTAGCACAGCTAGAAAAACTACAGCGAATAGCGGATAAATACAGCGGACAAATGGCTGATGCCGCAATTAATGCTCAAGACTTAAAAGAGCAGACACAGAAGACAGCAATGAAGGAAGGTCAAGATAGCGCAAGAAAAATTGCAGATGCTTTGAATGATGCTGACGGTGCTGCAGAAGGGTTAAATACTGTAATGAATGCAGTCAATAGCACATTTAATAATGTCGCTGAGAGTGGAGACAGAATCACGAGAACTCTTCAGGGCGCTATATCTGAAGCTAATACCTTGATTCGCTTGACGAACACTGGTGGTGCCAGAAGGGCAATGGGTGGTCCTGTTACTGGCGGTCAACAATACACCGTCAATGATGGTGGCGGTCGGGAGGCTTTCCTGAGTAACACAGGTAAGTTCAGCATGCTGCCTGCAGCAAGAAACATTCAATGGACTGCACCAAGTTCAGGTACGATTATCTCTGCCCAAGTACTGAAGGCGATGCAAAGAAATCAACGCCACAACGGCGTAATTAGTAATGCACGAGTAGATCAGGGACCAGCTCCTAAGCTAATGGCGGCTACTGCAATGACAAGTGATTCAGGAAGCCTAGCCAAGCAGATCACCACTGCAATGTCTGGATCGACAGCAAATCGCATAACTAATAATGTAACGATTCAGAGCCAAAGCCCCGTCAATGATGCTTCTGACTTAATGACTAACGTGGCTCGTATGCGCCTCCGTAATAGCCGGAGGTTCTGATAATGGCAGGAAGTATCACTATAAGCTACGGAAGCAATTCTGTTGAGTTCACAGACTTCTCTGGAGACGACTTACCGGGACAAACCTTAGGGCAAGCATCGCTAGAATTTACGCAGATTGGTTTAGGTTATTCACAAGGTCCAGCTCGACGGCAAAGAAAGATCTGGGCAATCGCTGCTTTTGCTACTCCAGCGCAAATAGCCACTTTAAATACAATTTTCGATGCATGGGACCTTGCAAGGTCGACAAGTGTCAACAATGCACTTGTTAATGTAGTAGATGACTTGCTCAGAGAAAAGACTGGCAACAGTAATATACCTGCGGTATCTACAACAGCGTTTTTTACAACACCTCCAACAGTCTCACTCGTCGGATCTTCTAACAATTTCTATTTGATTAGCTTTGGATTGACGGAGGCATAATTAAATGATAAATACAACAGCCAAGATAAGAGTCTTTATTAACGGACAGGACTATACTGATTATTTGGTCGAAGGTTCTATAAGTGACGATTCTGCATATACAAGCAATATTATTACTAGCACTGGCACCTTGAAACTTGCCGGTAGTTCAAGCGTTCTAGATTTTAACAAAACCACCTTTCCTGTTGGCAGTAATGTAACCATTTACGTCACCTTGAGTAATGGTAGTATGTCGCCATTACCTAGAGGCAATCTTTTAGTTTTATCATCTGAAGTTGACATTAAAGAGCCCAGCATAACGTTTGAACTCGGTTGTTCATTAAATTATCTCTCTGCAAGAGAAGCAAATTACGAAGATGAAATTGAAGATCTAATTCAAACTTTTATTCCTCAAAACGTCAAAAAATCTTTTGTTGTAGAAGAATTTGACATATCTACTTTAAATAATCTACTTGATATATCGGGTCTAGTTATATTTCAAGATGCTTATGGCACTATACAAAGTGTCGATAAGTTTGGTAGCGATGGGTTAGGAGCAGCAGTTGCTAGCGCAAAACTAGTAAGTTTCGATAAACACTCAACGATCGATGTTGATAGCATAGGAGGAGCAATTGAAGAATTGCCATCAGCAGTTATTGCACAGGCAAATACAGAAATTGATGTAGATGCAGAGGAAGCACCCGGCGATGCCGGCGATGAAAGTGTTAATGGCTTTCCGCCTCCATTTGTTACTTCGGTGACGACAAGAACAATAAAAATACCTGACGCATACCAAAACGATCCATTTTTTAGAGTTAGAAATATACCAGATTCTCCAGCGTCACAAACTGAAGTTGTTCCTGGATGTGGTTCCGTCTCAGATCCAGAAGTCGCCGCGGTGCAATATGGATTTACTGTTACAGGAAGTGTAACTGCTTACGAGAAAAACTTTCAAGAAACTGTTACCCAAGGTGGTTACACCAGTTATGAAGGCCCAGGAAACCAGGTAGATTTTGAATATGATTTCGAACATTGTTCTGCTGGTACATACGCATCAGCAGTTCTAGGTGGACTATTGAACAAATATGTCGACGCTGCCAACCAGGAGAAGCAAGAGGCCCAATCATTCTGCGGTAAGGTCAACCAATCTTATACTGCGCGTGATGATTACGCTAGCAGACCACAAACTGTTGTTTATTACTACAGGGAAGATGTTAACGGTAACTTGCATTTAGAAAACGTAGAGTTAGATGAAGAAAGCCAAGTAAATCAAAACGCAGCGGAATATTACGCTTGTGTTGGTGAGCGATACCTAGAAGCCGCCGTCGGAATTGCCGATGGGGCTGATACCTTAGCAAGAAATGCCACTGTAATTGTTGACGGTTATTTGAAAGACTATGGTTATTCAACTTGGAATACAAAACAATACTTTTACGACAGCTCTGATGCAGTATCGTCGACAATAGAGAATAATTACATACATCCTGCATCATCCGCTAAAGCGCAAAAAGCACTTGAGACTATTGCCTATATCAAAGTAAACAGTGCCAATCTAGATAAATTACGATGGTTTTATGCGACTGGTGGGTTTGATTACTCTTCATTTAGCGCTGTATACGGAAGATCTTTTGATAGAATAGTCGATGGCGACAGATTAATAAGTTCACATTCGGATAGCTACAAAGACCCCACAAATTCATTCAATTTAGTTTTAGCCCGCAGAACAACGACAACTTATACCTATAGCGACCTATATGTTAAAGAAACTATTGAAGTCGAAGATTTTGAAAATCCTATTAACAGCTACAAGCAAGTAAACTATTCATCTACTGGTAGTAGTAGCGCGGAAGAGCCTGATCGCATTGAAATACGAAGAGATGCCGATGGTAATATTTACAGCTCAGACACGGAAACAGAAAGCTTAGAACTCGAATATAAGCAAACTATTACCTTGTCGGGCAATACCACAAGCGTAAGTTCGTCATGGCTCGGTCAACCAGGACCGCAGGACAAGGTAGTGAATCTTCCACTAGACTTTGCGCCAATAGTCCAAAAATACGATAGTGCCGGCAACCCCTTGGCATTCAATTCGTCAAGCACACTATCTAATTACGAACGAATTCTGCAAAAATATGCAGAAAACGAAGCCAAAAAGATAGCCGCTGATAACTCTGGATTCAGAATCACTGAATCTGGGACTAGAGCTGAATTGTTTGGATATTATCCTTATTATCCGATAGATCTCAATATTGCAAGCCTTGGGAAAAGGTATGGAATGAGAGCAGCCTCTTCTAGCTGGGTTTTCAATAAAGACAATGTTTTGTGTTCTATTGATTGTTTTACGACTTCTGAAATAACCTCTAGCGTTGATCAACCCGAGATTAGTCCGTACATTTACACGACAATTACCAAGGTAGAAGGTGTAGCAACTGTAGCAACGACGAATTTAAGTTTACCTTCGACAGCAGTCACGATACAGATCCAAACGCTACCAGCAACCGGAGCGTTGACACTTAATGGCAATGCAGTTGCGATTGGCGATATTATAACTGTTGCACAAATTCAAAACGGCGATTTAGTATTTACCCCTCCAACCAATGACACAACAGAGCTTGTGTTTTCCTACGAGGTTTTAGATACAAATGGCAATACTGTAGGCTCAGGTGACGATATTTTCCCGGTTGATCAATATGTTTTCGTAGAGACTGCATTTGCCGATGGCGGTGAGTTTACTGACAATACAACTAATGGTGGGTATGCTGCAGGCGCAGGCGACTTTGACGCAGGAACAAGACCTGGCGGCAATCAACCTCTAAATGGCGGTGACTTCGATACGGGCGAAGAAGTTTTGGCGCTTGCACCGCTCCCTAGTTCATATGGCGCTCATGGCAACGGCGATGTCAATGTCGAAAGTGTTTATGGTAGCAACGTAGTTGATCAAGACGGAACAACTATAAGCACTGATCAATTGCCTGGACCGGCTGGTGACAATCAGGCGTTATTGCAGATTGAAATTGATTTTAAATTTAAAACTATCAATAAACTAATAATTACATCTGAAATAATTTTGCAGCTTGGTTGGGATTACGGATTTGTTTCTCGTAGTACTGGCACACCAATTGACAATGGTACAGTAACAACACCTATAAATTATAATTTAGACTTCGGCACAGTCGCGACTCCATTAACTCCAGCGCTTTCTTCGTCAGTTAGCTAGTGGAATACTACTTTGAATTGAAAGATCAATGGCAGTCTTAACGTCCGCAGAAGTTGTTGACCAGGCTGAAGCTGCTTACATACAAGGAACTTATAAAATTGCTTTAACCTATAACTTAACTGCTTATACAGACGCGGTTTCACTAGCTACGGTTGAGACCGATGAGATAAATACAGGTGATGGAGGCTATGCAAGACTTAGTTATACCTACAGTAGTTCTGATTTAGCGACATATAAAAACGGCCAGCCTTTTACAGAAAAAATTGCACAATTTGTCCATGATGGATCTTCCACGGAAATTAGATTCAATCATGTTGTTTTACTCCGTGATGTGAGTGGTACAGTTACAGTTGTCGGCTTCCAGACTTTAGATCAGGTCGCAGTCTTAACGAATGGCAGTACCGCAAGAATAAAAATTAACATTCTCCACGGGGCACAATAATGAACCTAGAAGATAAATTAAAAGAAACATCAGATACATCTCGCCTAAATGCTATCGATGAGGCTTATAAAGGCAATCCATATCAAGGGTCAAACTTTAAGGCAACTTGGCAGGGGTATAACGAAGACGGTCATGCAGTAGTTAAATATCAAGACCGCACCTACACAGCAAGTAACATTGCTGGAAGATCAGCTAAAGCCAATAAGAAAGTAGTGCTTAGAGTCGCTAAAGGGAAAAAGCAAATAAATTACTGATATGTCTCTGGAAGATAAGGTCAGAAGGTTTGCAGAAGAACGTCGAGCTATGCTTGAGGAGCAGCTCGCGCAAGAAAACAAAGCAGATACTGCTAAGGTGACATGGCAGGGCTTTAATGATGATGGATACCCTTTGGTAAAAAAAGGAGACAAAACAGAATCCGTCGATGGACAGGGCTATGTGTCAAACCAAAAAAATAAATCAATGATATATGATAATACAGGGAGTGTGGAATATTTTAAAAAGAAAAAGCCTAAGCTGTCACGATATCAAAGGAATCTGCCAGAAGAAAAGGCCTCTGTTACTGCTAAGAAAAAGACTAGTAATATAGTAATCCCAGACGCTGGAAGCTATGCGATTGCAATTGTTACGCCTGTAGAGGAAGACGTTACATGTATTGCAGTTATTGACGAAAACAATGGTGCCAATACTGACTCAGATTGGGCTACCTTTAGACAAACTTATCCACGAAGAATGTTTTTCTTGCTTCAACCTCAAACTGGTTTCAGCGGTCTTTTATATGTGCCGCCTGCGTTTTCAACTGATGTTAATGCTCTTTGGACAACAGTCGACGTAGACCCAGGCGTAGATGATTGGTATGAAATAGCAAATTTACAGTACAAGCCATACGGGGCTCAAGTAATTTTATTTATTGACCAATCAGGCAGTATGACGCTTAGTGATGTTGAAGATTCTTACAATCTATTTAAGTCAAAATGCATAGCAAGAGAGAATAGGGTCGCAGTTGTTGACAATACTAATGAAGACTATATTGCACCTTTTTATATAGCAGACGACTACTTCAATACACCTGGCTACCAGTCAAATTGGCCATTATAAATTCAAGGAATACTAGTCTAGTCTTTGACCATTAGTCGTGGGTTTGCAATTCAGAAGAGGTACTGCAGCAGACGTAACTTCTGAAACGTTCATCCCTGCCATTGGCGAGCCTCTTTATGTCACCGATGAAGAAAAATTATACATTGGTGACGGAGCAACTGTTGGAGGAAATATAGTTGGCGGCGCGGACGATTTAAAAGACCTAAGTGATGTACATCTTACAACACAAGATGTACGAGCTATACAAAGTTATACCGTAAGCAGTAATACTGTAACTATAAATACGACTACAGGTAATCCTTACAAGGTAGATCAGCAGGTCACAATTAGTAACGCTGCTGTTACTGTTTTAAACGGCACTCATACGATTAATAGTACGCCAACCGCCAACCAATTTACATTTGTTTTAACGACTGCAGACGTTTCTAACACTGTAACCACTGGAACTATTACTCCTGTTATTCCAGGCGGTGCTTTATTAGCTTTCAATACGACCAACAACCGCTTTGAGGACAAAACACCTAGCGCAGCAATAGGTGTTTTATCAAACCATACAGATGTAGATTCTTATGACACTAGTGGGTCTTATACCGACCTTGGTAAGGTTCTTAGGCTTGATACTGATAATCAGTGGAGCGTCAAAAGACCAGGAGAGTCTGTAAGGTTGACTTCTGGTCAACACTTTTTTGGTAATGATTTTGCTAATGGCGCAACTCAGAATGTTTATACGGGAAACGAAGCAAGTTGGACTGAAGATTCCGGCAACACTAATACAGATCTTCACTCAGCAAGCCCAGGATCAATTCCTGCCCCACCTTATGGAGATGCTGCTTACGACAGCACAAGCCATGACTATGACCCAGTAGGCTCTTTTGTAGATTCTAACGACTTTACTCTAGATTTCTGGTTGTATATACCCACTGGTGCATCAGCCACTGAGGAAGCGATGCTGTTTTACGGCCCTGGTGGTTACCCACATTTTGTGCCAAGGGTTTCGACTACTTCACTGCAGATCGAAAGTGCTGCGCAACCGGATGGCACCGTAGGAAACTTTAGCTGGCCGGTAGTTCAATGGAGCGGGTGGTCTTCTACTGTAGACAAATGGACTCATTATTCGGTTGTGAGAAAAGGCAACGAGTTCAGACTTTGGGTTGATGGTGATGACAAAGGTAGTGGCACCCTAGGCACTCAATACACATATGCTGTAAGCCACAATTTTAAATTTAGCTCAATTTCCTCATTTTATTCGATCCAATACGAAAATGACGGCGTACTGATCGGCCCCCATTACTTTGACCTCAAAAAAGCACATCGTGACCCACTTGGCGGCGATATCCATGTACCAATTGAGCGTGTTGATTTTAATAATGAAAGGTCTGGTGTCAACCTTGTAGAACTTAAAGATGTAACCCAAAACTCTTTTGTTGACGGAGATGTCCTTACTTATCATCAAGGCTTGTGGACTGTAAACAAAGCTCTTTATGGCAGGCTTTACTACAGTCAAGCAACTGCTCCCACTGGCACCGTTCAATATTCGGACAGGATTGGCAGCTGGACTGGCTTGACAGGTCAGTGGCGAGACATGACATATGCAAATACAACTAGTAATGATGGTCAAGGCCCATATAGTACTGCTGCTGATCCAACACTGTTACTTCAAGATTCAGTAAGTGGCACAAGTATGATTAGCGGATTGCCTAAAGGGATTGTCAGGATAGACCTTGAGGCTGATTTTGTTTTAAACAATTTATCAGCTAACAGCTATAACGCACATTGGCTAGAGATTCTATGGCAAGATGGTTCTACTGATGTAGATTCCAGAACACATTTTGTTTTTCCAGCACATACAGCGACAAGCACTGCTATCACCATAACTCAAAAAACCTCAGTAATTGCATACAACAGAGCTTATAACAGTGGTTTTATTGAATGCAATATCGACCAAGAGCAAAATGCTGACTATTACATAAGTCGAGCAATTTTATCTGTAACAAAAATTGGCTGATAGGAACACTAGCGCGTCAACTAGGGAGTGATTCCCGTTTAC
>TARA_A100001201_G_scaffold142184_1_pt1 | contig 10679 bp, 15 predicted proteins | sample TARA_A100001201 | Tara Oceans TARA_A100001201 (sample SAMEA2619872) | marine metagenome | biome: marine biome (ENVO:00000447); feature: surface water layer (ENVO:00002042); material: "saline water (ENVO:00002010), including plankton (ENVO:xxxxxxxx)" | depth 5 m | reverse complement strand
TGCTCATCAACTGAACCTGTTATTACTACTGCATCGCCTGAACTCGACGTCACTGCCTCATTGCTGGCGAACGTCTTCTTTCCTTCGATCACGAGCTGACCTAGAGTAAGATGCCTTCTTATGATCTTACCGCTCGTTCCAGATGAATTACCGGTTATCGTCTCACCTACTTTCATCTTTCCACTCAAATTTGCCAGAGTGGTCACTATCGTGTTTGGAAGATCTCTCTTGGCCTTTTCCTCGAGCTTATGAATTGATAAGGGCCAACCCTGTAATCTTATGTGATCATTCATAAGAAAAAATGTCCAGTAATACTCTGTCGTTTGATAGAAATTGTATGAGGTCTGATCTGGTCTTTCTCCTTGTGGTATCGTGTACTTTTCATGAAAAGATGTTATGTCTTTTATGTCGTCAACCATGTCTGAAATAACAGAAATATCATCAAATAAGTTTACTGCTACTTCATTGCCAAATCTGTAACCGACTTTAGGCAGGCTTGTGAAATATGTCATTAGAATCCTTTCTCTATGTCAGTTCTACTCAATGTACCAAATTCTTGAAAACCTAGGTTGAGTTCTATTTCGAAAGGCTTACCGTCAGCATGAAAGCTCATTCCACTTGAGTTATAGTTTGTCATAGTTGTTCTCAACACGCATGGTTTGATTTTGTATCCAAACTGAACATCTCTACCTTCTTCATTTTTTACTCTCATAGCAATTCTAAACCTATTAGGAAAAGTGAATCCAAGAGGAACGTTTGAAAAGCTGTTGTTTCCTGTGTCATTATCTGGCATTCCTGCGTCTTCATTACCGGTTCCGGATGGAATATGTTCAGGATACGCATTCTTTCTGAAAAACTTTATTATTCTTTCTATTTCTTGAGATTCACGACGAGATGTTGATATGAACTTGAAACTAAAGTTGAACTGCCTTTGAACTACGTTTCTAAAAACGCTCTTAGTATTAGGATTCAGCGTAGTCTGTAACCCGACTTGAACTCCACTTCTAATGTCATCAACACCTGGTAGTAAATTGAGCGATCTTATTACTCCAGCTCGAGCTGCATCTTCTGCAACACCTGTACCCGTCCCGTTTATGAGATCTGATATACTAGAAAAACCTTTCTGTAGAGCGTCCATTCCTGTGCTGAACATGTCTGATCCACCTTCAACTCCTGACCTTGCAACGCTTCCTCGAATATTGAGGTTAGCATCATCGTAGTTCAGCATATCATTGAACTGTATTCCAGGTGGAAGATAGAGTTCAACCGTTTCACTTCCCATCTTATGTTCGGTTGGTCTAAATGCACCTGCATTAGGTACTTGCTGCTCTATTGCTATTCCATCAACTTCATCTTGTCCTTCATTAAGAGCCTCACTATTGATTCCTCCTATGCCTCTCAATGTAGATGATCTGGCATTGTCTAAAGCAGGAACTAGATCAGCCACTTGATTTTGGAAAAAACTTCCGGTAGCAGCAGCTCCATTCTTTAATCCTCTTACAACTAGATTTTTGAGTCCTTCACCTTTCGTGTCGGGTGGAATGGTTTCAATAGTCCTGAATATAATCCTGGCAGGATATTCCATCTTGTTTTCAAGAGGATACCTCAGTCTTGTACGTGCCTGTGTTTGTCTCGGTGGTCTTATTCTAAGTGCTGTATTGATTGCTGGCATACATGAATCTCTTATAGATATTATATAATTTTTATTTTATTATTTATATAGAATTTTATGCCGTATTCAGGAAGATATAAAGTGAGTAACGTTAAGAAGTATAAAGGTGACTTCACTAATGTTATTTATAGATCTATGTGGGAAAGGATGTGTTTCAAGTGGTGTGACGAGAATCCTAAAGTCAAAGAATGGTCTTCAGAAGAAACAGTAGTTCCTTATTTCTATGACGTAGATAAGAAATATCATAGGTATTTTATTGATCTTAAAATAAAAACTAATGAAGGTCGTGTCATTCTAGTTGAAATCAAACCTGATCATCAGACTCGTCCGCCTGAGAGTCAGCGTAAAACAAAGAAGTATCTTTCTGAATCATTAGCATATGTCAAGAATCAGTGTAAGTGGAGAGCTGCAGATACTTTTGCCAAAGACAGAGGATGGCAGTTTCAAATATGGACAGAGAAAACACTAGAAAAGATGGGTATACTTGGAAAACCTGTCCCTGGAAAACTTAAGAAGCTTAAACCTCTGAGACCGTATCGCAAAAAAGCTAAAAAGTGATATAAATAGAAGCATGGCTAACTTATTTCAAAAACTGCAGATCGATGCTTTTAGAGCAGGAATAACACCAAGAACTAAGGAATCTCAAGCTTGGTTTCGAGGTAAAATCAAATCATTATCAATGCCTGGTCCTCTAAGACTCATGCAGCAAGAACCATTGAAGTTAAGAAATATAAGAGCAGTTGGAAGTATGTACATGTACATATATGATCCTAAGCATAAAGACACTCTCCCCTACTATGATCGATTTCCCCTTACGATTGTTGCAGGACCTGCAAAAGGAGGGTTTATGGGATTGAACCTACACTATCTTCCTAATGTATTAAGAGCAAAATTCTTAGATGGTCTTATGGAAGTAACAAACAACAAGAAATACGATGACAGCACGAAGTTTGCAATTTCTGTCAACATGTTGAATAAAGCCTCAAATTTAAAATATTTTAAACCGTGTCTTAAACATTATTTGTTAGATCATATAAGGACGAGACTAGCTTTGGTACCTTCACCTGAATGGGAGATAGCTACTTTCTTACCAACGGCTAAGTTTGAAAAAGCTTCAAGGAGCGCGGTTTATCAGGATTCTAGGAGCATGATAAGATAATGTCATACGGAGTAGACAAACTTAAAAGTCAAATAGCAAAATCAAACGGCATAGCTGTCGGCAATCAATGGGTTATGGTCTTACCTCGAGTAAGAGGATCTGTGCTTGAATCTCGAGAGCTCAACATATTGACGAAGGAAATTTTATTCCCAGGAAGAGCGCACACTAGTCAACCGAGAGTGATAGGCGTAAAAGGAATCGATGTCGCTAACGGGTACAACGAGATGGAAATCATTGCAAGATTTCATATCTTAAATGACTGGGGAATAGTAGATTATTTCTATAAATGGCAGGATCTCGTTTTGGATCAAACTTCAAAATACGTAGGCTATCTTAATGACTATGGAAAAAGCTTTAGACTTCATGCACTTCAAAAGAATCAGAGCTATGATTTTGCCGCAGCAAGAAAAACTAAAAATCTTAATGCACTATTTGATCTATTAGGAATCAACTTAGACATTGACCAAGACTTTGGTCAGAAAACAAGATATGCGATTGAGGTGATTGATGCATATCCATCTGATGTTAATCCAATTCCGTTGGATAACTCGCAGGACAATCTTTTAGAACTGGTTGTCCAATTCAAATTTTTAACATGGAGAAGAATATAATATGGGACTACCAAACCTACTGAACGATGTACCTAGGTACAATATAAAACTTCCTTCTGCTTCAACTGAAGTTAAGATAAGACCCTTTCTGGTAAAAGAGCAAAAGGTTCTTATGATAGCGGCCGAAACAAAAGATGCTAGAGAAATAGTTAAATCTATGATAGACTGCGTTACGAGTTGTGTTGAAGGAGCTAATGTTCAAGAACTTCCTACACATGATTTAGATTATGCCTTTTTAAAAATAAGAGCTAAATCCGTAGGAGAAAAGGCTAATATAATAACAAAATGTCAAAGCTGTCAGGCTGATAACTCGATATCAATTGATCTAGAGAATATAGAATTTTCTAAGGATAAAACAAATAAAGATATAAAATTATCTGATAAAATATTATTGAAAATGAAACAGCCTACTTACAGTGAGATGTTAAAGAATGAAAAACTTTTCACAGGTGATCTCACACCGACTGAAACATTATTTGAAACTATGTTCTTATGTATGGATTCAGTACAGAATGAAGATGAGAATATAATGCTTAAAGATGAATCGAGAGAAGATCTTGAAAATTTCGTGAATACTTTTAGTAATGATCAGCTTCAGAAAGTGACTGATTATATTGAAGGTCTGCCAAGAGTTCAACATAGCCAAGATTATGAATGTTCTTCTTGCTCGAGCAAGAATACTTTCTCAATGAGAGGTGTACAAGATTTTTTTTAGTAGCCCTCTCACATGATACGCTAGAGAATTACTATAGAACTAACTTTGCTATGATGCAAAATTTTAAATATTCTCTAACTGAACTAAACGATATGATGCCGTGGGAGAGGGAGATTTACTTAACGTTATTAAACGAACATCTAAAAGATTTAGATGATAGAAGAAAAACAGATAAAGGAACGATGTAATGGCTACACCACCGATTAATCCTCCAGGACCTGGTCCTAGACCTGGAGCTGCTACTGGAACACGACCAGGCACAGGAGTAACTCAAGATGGAAGATACGTAGGTGGTAGACTAACTGTCGTTATATCAGAATTACAGAAATTAAACGGTAGAAATGGCATACAGAAAAGTAATCGTCATCTTGAAAAAATAGACTCAAATATAAAAGATCTTCTTGATTTTTTTGTACAGCAACAAAGACAGGCTTTAGCAGCAACCAGTCAAACTCCGACACAGACTGGACAACAGCAAGGAGGACAGAATCAAAGTAGTCAAAGAAATCAAAATCAAAAAACACAACAGAATCAAAAGAATCAACAGAGCGGTGGGATTGGAAGCAATCTTCTAAATTTCTTAAAGACTCCGGCTGGAGCAGTAACTGCAGGTGTAGGATCTGTCCTAGGATTTCCTCTTATAGCAGCTACTCTTAAAACTCTCTTCAATCCAAAAACTGTTAGAGGAAGAGCTGCCATAGGTGTAATAGGTTTCGCTATGGCCGATAAGATAGTCGACTATCTCCTTGGTCCAAAAGGTGAGTCAGAATTAAGAGATGAAGTTGATAAGATATTTAACCCTGAAGCTGCGTTAGGATTTGGTTTTCTTGGTAATATAATCAATAGACGTTTAGGAGCATTATTTTTCGTAGCAGGTCTTTTTGCTACAAATAAAAATATTGAGAAATTTGATAATCTTATGATTACTGTAGAAGAGAAAGGAAGAGATTTAAAGAAACTAGTTGATGAAAAAGTTGTTCCATTTTTCAATAAATTTTTTGGAGTTCAACTTCCAACCATACAAGTAGGAATGCAAAACATTTCTGATGGAATGGGAAATGCAATCGTGGCTTTAGATAAGATAATAGATGGAGACTATCAGGAGATATTTACTCAAAGAGGTGGAGATCTTACTTTCTTCGCATTGCTTGGCACTAAGATGGCAGGTCTTCAAAAAGCACTAAGAAGGTCTAAGAGTATTAAGAATAAAATTGCAGGTTATATTCTTGATGGTCTAATGATTGCTTTAGGAGTGAATATGGTTACGAGAGATGAACCTATAACCGATGAAAATAATGCGTTGGACATGAGTGATGTAGCTACGACAGCAGCTATAACTGCTGGGGCAGCAGGAGCACAGTTCGTTGCAGGACAAGCATATAATAAGGCTTTCGGTGCAGGAGCAAGTAATGCTGGAAAAGCAGCTGCCATAGGAGCGGCGGCTGCAGGAGGAGCGGCCGGAACTAGTGCTGGAGGGTCAGTCCCAACTACTTCAAGTAGTACATCAAGAGTATCGCAGTTCAATATGAACGCAGGACAGCAAAGACAACTAAAAACTATGGGATTTAGATTTGATAAAAATGGAACCCTTTTGAATCCGAATGGAAAAGGTGTTGCTAGCGGTAAAGTGCTAAAAGATGCTTTAAATGCTCTAGGAAAACCTGGTCTGGCAGCAAAAGTTGGACTGACCGGTGCTAAGTTCGCTCTTAGGTATCTACCGGTTATAGGATGGGCTCTAATTGCATATGACACCGTTAGGATAGCAAATGCATTCGGTTACGGACCTGCACAGCTTCTTATGAATGGTGAAATTTCTGAACAACAAATTCAGTTAAATGCTGAAAATTTTGATTTAAGTTTTGGTGAAAAGACACCCGTTGACATGGGCGCTGGATCTTCTTCTTTGGATGGTGCAACTATCTATAATCAAGCAGAAGAAAAAGCTTTTAATGACATGTTTGGACTAAATGGATCTAATAGTTTTAATAAAATGAGAAGTAATATGTCTTCTATAATGCGTAAGCGAATGGAGATGTCTTCTCTTTCTGGAAATACAGGAGCACAGACAGTCGTCAACAATTACAATACTACGCAAAATATGGACCAATCTCAGTCGGTAGTATTAGCTCAAAATGATGTGCCATCAACTACCGACGGAGTTTCTTTAAACAACATCGGTAGTGTGGCATTATTACCTGCCTAGCCTTCTCTGGCTAATTTAGCAAAATAACTCATAGTATCATCATCTTCATTTTGTGAAGACAATTCCTCAGCAGTTACAGGTTCAGCAGATTTTAGCTCAGGTGGAGGTGTTGACTCGCCAAGTTGAGTTTCTTGTTTTATAGTATTAACACCGGCACTTACTTCTTCACCTAGGACTCTTGATAGTTTCATCTTGAGTTCATCATAGGTCTTAAAGTTCTTAGGATCTAAGAATTCCTGCAAAGAAGACTGCTTATTGTATATACCTTCAAGAACCGAATCATCATCTGAAAGTGTAGCAGGTGAATCAAACTCAGACTTATCATAGTTACGATAACCTTCGACATTTCTAATCTTGAGCTTGAAGTTTGCACCTTCCCAAAGATCAAAAGGATTGACTGCTTTCTCATCGGCGAACGATGGTTGCATCATGTCCATAATCTTATCGAAGATCTTCTTACCAAACTGGTATAGGAATACCTTTCCTTCGTTATCGGGGTTGGACGGGTCGGACACAATATAGACATTGGTGACATAGTGAAGCCTACGCTTTTGAGCACGTGCTTTCTCTTTGTCAGCTTCAACACCTGAGTTCCAAAGACGACTATTGAGCTCACCAACTGGATCACTTTGACCAATGGAAGTTAAAGAGTTTTCAATGTACCAAAGTCCTGTTGGTCCTTTGAAACCATGATCCCAATAACGTATCCAAGGTAGTTCTTCACCTTTTGGTGCGGGCAAAAATCGAATAACTGCGTAACCGTTTCCGGCTTTATCTACAGTAGGTTTCCAAAACCTTTCGTCCGTGTATGATTTTTTCTCTGAGTTTCCGCCTGCTTGTTCTGCGGCTTTGATCAAACTTTGAATTTGATCTTTACGTTCTTTTAATTGTGCAAAAGACATATTTTATTCTCCATATTTGCTGAAATATTATTTTTATATTAACACAGTATGACTGTAATGTAAACCTATTTATATTCAAAATAGGGTGTTCTGTTTAGGTAGGAAGTTCAAGGCCATTGCCTCAGCTTCTATCTTACCTTTTATTATTGGTGAAATAAACTTCTTTACATCTTCAAGATCTATTGAGTTCATTTCACATATGTAAAGAACTGCATCCATATATGACAATTGTTTTTCGATGACAGTTTCTTCGACAATCTCTGTAAACTTACTCTTATTTAAAAATTTCTCTTCTATCATTTTCCTACCCATCTCTTTATACCTTCAATGGGATTCTTAAGATCCTTATATGTTTGTTCTATAAAGTCTATATGATTATCTAACTTATCCATTTTTGAAAAATGTACTTCCATTTTTGCGTGGAGATGTCTTATCATATCAGATAGATTTTCAACATTATCTTCAACATCTTGAAGTTTCTGCATTATATCATCATTATTATATCCACTCATTTATCCATCACCCTAAGTAGTATCGTATTGTCATTTATTCTACCATTGGTTTTCTGAGTTTTAGTAGACTGTTGATTCCAGTATGCATCAATCTGTTTCTTAGTTTTACTAAGTACTTCCAACATTAAACCGCCTGGCCTTGTTGGATGTCTTAGAGTTATTTCTCTTGACTCATCATAGTCAACATTCTTTATGGTAGAACCACTGACTTCAAATCCCTTAGTGGAATTACTTACCAACTCTGTAAGTTTCTTATACTTAACGTTGAAAGTAAATAGTCTCTGTGAACCAACAACTAGCAGAGGATTGATTGATGCTATTTTAAATTCACTACTTTCCTTAAGATACTTCATCTTTGATACTTGTTTGTCAGCAGTTCTAACCTTCGTCTTCCTAACAGCCCTAGCGGCTTTCTTAGTAGACATATATTTGTTTGTATCTGAAATGATATTACTTACGAATTCCAGATATCTCCTCTGATCCTTGGAACTAAGATGAGAATAATTTTCCAAGAGATCAGAGGTTCTATCGTTAACGAGCTCATTTAACTCAGTTTGGAGAGGCGAATAAAAATCATTCACTTTTTTAGCCATGATATAAGGAGCATCGATTTTCTTCAGCTCATCAAAGACAGAGTAACTTTCATTATCGATCCAATAATCTAGCTTTTCTTCCACACCACCTATAAAGTCTGATGTTCTCTCCTTGATAATATCCGTAGGCGACTTAGTCTTTATGACTTTGCGTATACCTGGAGCCTCCTGGTCCGCACCTTTCGAATATTTCTCCAAAGCACTCTTGAATTTTAAGAGAGCTCGCTCACTATCCCAGCTAGCTGGGAACTCTTGACCCGTACCTTTCCAGAGTAGAGTCATTGTTACTGTCGGCTTGTAAAATACCCAGTCATCTGCTGTAAGTAGTTTACTGCCCCAATTCTTTTTGACATATTTCTTATTGAAGCTGATTATTTCTTTTCTGCCAACCTCCATGTGTACGTAATCACACATTCCGGTGAAACTATGTAATGGGACGTGAGCGATACCTGATCTTGATTTCGCTCTCATTACTTTTTTCCTGTTGGACTTTTTTCCTTTAAGTGCTGTAAGCGCCATATTCTATCTCCTCATCTTTGCAATATGTTTAGCATCATTTGAATTCTTACTTACTGGTACCATGTTTGATTTATGTAGTGTACCGATACCGATTAACAAATCACCAGTATATACTTGGCGTTCTTTTTTTCCATGGAATGGGACAATCCTATCAGAGGTAGGAGTAGAATGATCAGTTTCACCATAGTCGGGAAACTCATGACGATAGGATTGCCCCGTAGGCTTGTACCCAAGTTTTTTGATATACTTTTCATGTGCAAGCCTTAACTGTTGCTCCTTAACAGAAACTTTTTTCTTCCTACGTTTTCTTTTATAAACTGTGCTGGTCACCCAAGGACCTAATAAATGCATACTCATAATTCTATTCTATCACACTTTCATAGTAATGTAAACAGTTAATTTCATTTTTTTAATAATAATCTGACCAATATTCATTCCAGAGAGATAAAGCTTCACTCTTTGCGTCTTCATCGCTTAAGGCTCTAAATATTTTATTCTTAGCCTCAATTGATTTGGAAATAAATTCTTCGAAGCATTCTGAATCTTCTACAAATTCTGCGACTTTATCCATCCATTTATCATAAAATCTAACATCATGATGAAATATAGTAAGTCCCATTACTTTACCTCCTCTATTCTTGCATTAGGGTCTCCTAAGCGTTCAATTACTTTTTTTGCTTGATATCTAGTGTACCAATCATGAGCTCTATCAATATGTTCTGTCCACATTCTTTCGAACTTACGTGTTCGTCCCCTATAGTAAAATTTACCTACACCAAAAAACATATCATTAAACTCTCTAACAACGCGATAATTTTTTGCCATTATGGTCTCCTACGTGCATGAGCATCTTCAGTGCCTGGAGTGAATTCATATACTTCTCCATCCTGATCAGCAATCCAAATTGCTTCGTCATCGATATCACAAATGTCGTACCAACGACCGTTCATGGTGATTTGATCACCTAAGTTATAATCAGCAAACTTATGTACCATAAAACCATTTTTATCTTTTACAAATAAACCTGGTACTTGGTTTGCTTTTAAACTACCTTTTACTGAAATCATATTTTCTACTCCTTTAATTTGATTTAGTTTATATAATCATCGTATCACATTTTCTCAGCAATGTAAACAGAAAAATTACTATGAAAAGTATTTTTTTAGAGTACTGTGATATTTTTGTCACAGTGTCAATTTATTGACTATTTACTCTGTCAAATTATATTACTGTCAAATTATTGACAATTAGGTTTTTTTCGATAAATAATTACAAAGGATCAATTAGGGAGTAAGAATGTTCAGAATAATTATGGCAGTGCTGGTATATGCGTTAATGATGAGTATCTCATTCGCGGATCCCATTGTCACGCAGTCAACAAGTACCAGCACTGTAACCACTACAACTAAAGGAGAGACTCAAGTTAAATCTCCTCCGCCTTCTGCTATAACACCTTCAATCAACGCGTCAAATTCAGACCTTTGTACTGTTGGTGTAGCCGGGGCCGTTCAAACACAAATACTTGGTATATCAGGAGGAACGACAGTTACTGATGAAAACTGCGAAAGATTAAAGTTATCTAAAACAATCTATGATATGGGAATGAAGGTTGCAGCTGTCAGCATAATGTGTCAAGATAAAAGAGTTTTTGACGCTATGAAAATGGCAGGAACTCCATGTCCATTCCTAGGTAAGATAGGAAAGGACGCATCAGACGCATGGGATAAGAATCCTGAGCTACAACCGAAATCTAAAAAAGAAGAGGATTCATTAGGTGATCAAGTTGTCAAAGG
>TARA_A100001201_G_scaffold60417_2_pt1 | contig 10683 bp, 9 predicted proteins | sample TARA_A100001201 | Tara Oceans TARA_A100001201 (sample SAMEA2619872) | marine metagenome | biome: marine biome (ENVO:00000447); feature: surface water layer (ENVO:00002042); material: "saline water (ENVO:00002010), including plankton (ENVO:xxxxxxxx)" | depth 5 m | reverse complement strand
TACTACTTTTATGAGTTTCGCTTTGTATTCGTACATTTTTTATTAGGGTCTGGGAGTTTTTCCATTTCTGCTATAGCCGCACGTTGATCATCATAACCTGCTTCGCCTGCTTTGTAAAGATATGGATAACCTCCATTTTTGGGTAAAGTTTTTTCTACAACCAGCATTTTTAGCCTGTCGTTTGGGACGACCATCTTAGTTTTGCGGTCTGTCATGTAAAAAATAGTCTTGAAAAAACCGACGCGAACTATACGTGCTTGCCTGCCAGAAATGTATAGAATATCGTCATTTTGAAAATCTTTTCCCATAAAAACCATAAACCCTTCCACCGCTTTATGCAATGCGTCTTTTAATAGTATAGCCAAGAAACCGGCAAGAATAAACCAACCGTAAGTACCGATTAGTTCTTCTATCATTTTTTTAGTTTCAGGTTTTATCAGTTCGGATTCCATCACTATAAATTACACTACATAAAAAAATTGTGTATATATATTCGATGCCGAAAGTAACCTTTTGCTTCGAGGATCTGGTATTCGATAACGATGTATCAGAAGTTAAAATTCATCAACGGGAAACAATCAAACCTAAGGATCAGTTTCAAATACAGAACCTTAAGTGGACACCGAATCAAAAAAAGTTTATTAAACTCGCCCTAGAGAAGGAAACCCAAGTAGTGCTGTTAGATGGCCCTGCTGGCACTTCTAAGACGCTTTTAGCAACTTTCTGTGCTCTACACCTACTAAATCAACAAAAGGTTTCAGACATCATTTACATGCGATCCGCTGTAGAAAGCTCTGAAGCTCGACTAGGGTTCTTACCCGGAGACGCTGACGTTAAGCTACAATATTACAACATGCCATTCCATGATAAATTGGATGAGCTTCTTAGTCCTACGGCATTAAAAAACTTACAAAAAGATAAAAGAATTTCATGTTATCCAGTTAACTTCGCCCGAGGCATGAGTTGGAATGCAAAGTGTGTCATATTTGATGAATGTCAAAACTCTACGTTGAAAGAAATCATAACTGTTTTAACTAGAATGGGCCAGTTCTCAAAAATATTTTTATTAGCTGATCCAGCTCAAACAGATTTAAAAAATGGTAATAGGGGAGGATTCAAAAAAATATACGATCTACTCAACGATTTACAATCTAGGAAGATGGGTATTAAAACTTTTAAATTTGGCCCACAAGATGTAGTCAGATCAAAATTAGTAAGATATTTAGCAGAAAGATTTTCAGAGATGGCTTCAATTTAGTGTAATGATTTCTACATTTATTTAGAAAAAGTAAATGTGAAACATTAAAATATATTACGGGCATATGAAAGTATACTGTAGAAAATGCGGTAGTGGCACTGCTTACGTTTCTCAGAAGCCAAAGTTTTGTTCCCAATGCGGGAACTCCTTTGTAGCTCCTGCTGTAGCCAGTAAGCCAGCTCCACCAAGGCCATCTCCAACCGTAATACAAAAACCGAAATTCCAAGAAGATAGTGGTTTAGGGTTTGAAGTAGTCGAAAAAGACGACTCTCCAAGTTTTGAATCAATGTCAAAGCTAGATTGCGAAATACAAAAAACTCCGAACAGGAAAGTAAGTCTTGGCGAAATAGCTGGTACCTCGGAAGAAGGAGCTCCAATAATCGATAGACCTAAAGCCTATACAAGAAAAAGAGTTTCGAAAAAGCAAGTTCTTGAAGATTTTAAAAACGAAGCTGGTCAATCTAGAGAATCCTCAGAACTATAGATGTCTAAAAGCCCTTCGACCCCTAAATTTGAGGACAAAATCGAAGAAATAGACAGAGAGATACTTAAAAGAAAAAGTAAGTGGAAGCTCTCTGTTTTATCTTGGATGGACTACGATGATGTATCTCAAATTATAAGAATCCACATATTCAAAAAGTGGGATATGTATGATCCTTCTAAGCCTCTCGGCCCGTGGCTTAACAGGATTATATCAAATCAAATAAAAAATCTCATTCGTAATAACTACGGTAATTATTGCAGGCCTTGTCTTAAATGTGCAGCAGCCCAGTCTTACGACTTGTGCGCTATATATGAGAAACAAGGAGCTCCTTGTCCTTTGTACGTAAACTGGATAAAAGGCAAAAAAAATGCACATGACACCAAGCTTCCCGTATCAATCGAAAATCACCAAAACGAAATTAAGAGTCTATTCTCAGAAGAACAGTTAGACGTTTCCATAAACAATTTAAATGAAGCCTTGAAGAAAGTCTTAAAACCCATTGAATGGAAAGTCTACGAACACTTGTATATTAATTTCAAAACAGAGGAAGAGTTAGCTAAAAAACTTAACTTCAAAACAAGCGAGAAAAATAGAACCCCGGGCTACAAGCAAATAAATAATATAGTAAAAAAGATAATTGAAAAAAGTAAAAAAATATTAGCTGAAGGAGGTTTGGATTTTTAATGGAAAAAATTGTTTTAAATAAAACTCAACAACAAGCTATTAAAAAATGCTGGAACGATGCTGTAAAAAAGAAAGAACCTCCACCCGCTTTAATAATTTTGGTGCGAGCCGCTTTTCCAGATAAAAAAGATATAACGGTAAATTCTCCAGAGGGCAGAGCAGTGAGAGCATTTTTATTCTCTTCGAAACTTGTTAAAGACTTAACAGATGAAGAACTAGACATATATATGAAAGGAAAAGAGCCCGAAGAAGATAATGATTCAACAAATCTCACCCCGGAGGAAAAAGAATTTTGCAGACAAAACGGCTCAACAATGAGTCCCCGAGATATAGCCAGAGTGCTACGTAACGACGAAAAGCTAACTCATAAACATAAAATATCGAGAGACATTGCAAGCTTCTTAAAAAGCTTGAATAAAGAAGATCTATATAAAAAAGAAGAAATACCTGAGAGCGATTACTCTCCACCAAAAAGGCCAGAGCATGCAATTGCTAGGGTCAACAAGTATGTTCTTAATGGCATAGATAAAAGTAAAATATCTTTAAGTCAAAAGAAATCTGTAGCTGCATTAATTGAGTACATGCATACTTTCAGATTCTTGCACCAGATTACAAATTACGAAACTCAAACAGAAAGACAATTATTTGAGAGCAGCTTTGTTAGATATACTTGGGACAAACCAGACTTAACACAAGAGGAAGTCGATCAATATATTGTTTTATCCAGTGAAGTTGTAATTGCCTCAAACATACAAAACAGGATCAATACTCTTCAGGAACATCTAGACGAATCCGCTAACGACAGCGAAGGCAGAAAAATATCTATGAGCCTTGTAGAGTCTATTAGTACTTGTCAATCAGAATATAACCAGTGCGTTAATCGGCAACAAAAATTACTAAACGACCTGAAAGAAAAGCGTAGTGCTAGACTTAGCAAACAAGTAAAAGAAAACGCTTCAATATTGAATTTGGTTCAAATGTGGAAAGACGAGGAGAGTAGGAAAAAAATGATTCACCTCGCCGATTTGAGGAAAAAGGTTTTAAAAGATGAGGTGAACAGACTATCCGGTATGGACGAAATTAGAGCTAGGATAATGGGGTTAAGCGAAGAAGAGGCTTTAGATGGTTAATTGTAAAATATGTGATAAAGAGTTTTCGGATGACACAAGTCTGCATAGACATTTAAGAGCTCATTCGATACGGAAAGTAGAGTATTATCAAACATACTTTCCTAGATATGATTTGCACACTGGAGATATTATCAAGTTCAAATCTAAAGAACAATATTTCTCTTCAGACTTTAATTCTAGACTCAGTCTTAAGCATTGGTTAAAAAAACAAGATCCCGAGAAATCTAAAAAATACTGTCATAAAATATTACAAGACAGAGTAGAAAAGAAGTCTATAACATACTGCCCCAGTCAAGTAGAGCTTAGAACTATAATGAGTCCGCCGACTCAATATTATGATGTTCTTTTCGGTAACTTTTACGACTACTGCAAAGAAAATTTTAAATTAAATTCTAAATTTAAAAAAATTTCAAATATTTTATTTGAAAATAATATTTGGAAGATTAAATCTAAGTTCCAAGAACCAATAGTTTATGTAGACACAAGAGAACAAATGCCTTTGAAGTTTAAGGAATGTGAGATCAGGGTGAAGACTCTACCTTTCGGGGATTACTGTTTCTTTGATAACGAGCATACCCATAACTGTTATGTAGAGAGAAAGTCTATTAAAGATTTTATAGGAACTCTTAGTGGTGGATTTGAAAGATTTGAAAGAGAAATCATAAGATGCCAAGAAGCAGATGGTTACTTAGTTGTTTTAGTAGAGAGAAATCTAAACGAATGTATGGCGTTTAAGAAGTTACCATACGTTAGCAAAAAAGTTAGAGCAACTCCAGAATATATATTCTCAAATGTTAGGACTTTAATTCAAAAATATCCGCACCTGCAATTTTTATTTGTTAACGGAAGAAAAGAGTCCGTAAGAGTTATAGAAAAGATGTTCTTTAATGGAACTGACTATAAAAATTATGATTTGCAATTAGCTTACGATCTTAAAATTTTATGAGAGGCCACATTGTATTAACATATGAGCAAGCTTTAGTTATCATACTTTTGATTATTATGATAGCCTATCTAGATTAGTATGTGGTATTGTCCAGATAAATATAAAAAAGATATTTCTGTTGTAAACGAGGAACTCCTAAAAATAAAAGGAGAACTAGAAGACAAGCAAGCAAAGATATCTTTAGCAAAATTTTTGAGAAACAATTTAGCTTTTACCGTGGAGCTTTTATGTGGAATCAAACTTGCCCCGTTCCAAGAAATTACTTTACGCGGAATGATAAACAGTAATTTTTCAATGTGCGTATGGGGTCGTGGCTGCGGTAAATCTTTTATTGGGGCTATTTTTTGTATACTGCAATGCATATTCGAGCCGAATACTAAAATCATTATTGCGGGCCCAACTTTCAGAACTGCTAGATTTATTTTCAACAACATAGAAAAGATAGTAGAGAGTAAAGAGGGGCAGCTACTTTCTCAAGCGTTCGAAGTAAGAAACAAGTCAAAAAGAAATGATCAATTTGAATGGAAAATTAATGGTGGCACAATTACGGCTATACCTTTAAGTGGAGAAAAAATAAGAGGATTCAGAGCAAACATATTGGTACTCGACGAATATCTTTTACTCCCGGAAGATACTATCAGAACTGTTCTCATGCCATTCCTTGTCGCTCCTCAAAATATGGGGGAAAGACTAAAAGTTAGAGAGATGGAAGACAAATTGATAGAGCAAGGGATGATGGAAGAAAAGGATAGGATGGAATTCGAAAACCAAACTAAAATGATTGCCCTGTCTTCTGCAAGTTTTACTTTCGAGAATCTTTACAAGACATACCAAGAGTGGATATCCAATATAGAGTCAAAAGAAGAAAAAGTTCAAGACTCGAGGTATTTTGTGTCTCAGCTAAGTTATGAAGCTTTACCTGAAGACATGATAGATAAAACTGTAATTGAGGAAGCAGCAAACGGAGGGTCATCTCATTCATCATTTCAAAGAGAGTATTGTGGCCAATTCACGGATGGTAGCGACAGTTACTTCAGCGCAAAAAAGATGCACGAATGTACAATACCAGATGGAGAAAGTCCAACGACTTTAATAAAAGGTAATCCAGATAAAAAATACATACTAGCTATTGACCCTAGTTTTAGCAATAGCCCGAGTTCGGATTATTTTGCAATGTCCATATTAGAATTAAACGAAGAGAAGAAGCAGTCTGTACTCGTTCATGGGTATGCGGTTGCAGGAGGAGACTTAAAAGATCATATAGAATATCTTTACTACATCATTGAAAATTTTAATATTGTATTTGCTACAATAGATAATGCTGGCTCTCAGTTTATAGATAGCGCTAATGAATCGAAACACTTCTCTGAAAATAAGTTAAACTTCTTCGATTTTAACTCAGAAAAAGAAGGACTAGAGTATCAAGCCCAATTAAGAATGGTGAAGAATGAATTGAATCAACAATCTAGAAAAATATTTTACAAACAAATCTTCACAAGTACATTCCTCAGAAAAGCTAATGAATATCTTCAATCATGCATAGACCACAAAAGAATATGGTTCGCTTCAAGAGCAACTGCGAACGAAGGAGCTTTCTCGAAAGCCACTTCTTCAAGAATCAACGTTAGTTTAACGGGTCATGATTCTTTACTAGATTTAATAGAATTCCAAGACTCTCTAGTTTATTCTACTAAAAAACAATGCGCTTTAGTAGAGGTTAAAACAACCGCTATGGGTCATCAAAGCTTTGATTTGCCCCAGCATCTAAAAAGATCTACCTCGGCCAACAAAGCAAGAAAAGATAATTATACGACTCTGATGCTTGGAGCATGGGCTACAAGGTGCTATTTCGACATGCAGAGCGCAGAGGATGTAAAAATTCCTGAAACTTTTTCCCCAATAATGATACACTAAGTGTATATATTGTAGAATAATTTTTAGATATAGTGCCAAATACAGACTATAATCAGTACGTTTCTAGAAAAAAGGCCTTTGTTGAAACTAAAAATTTTTCAATGGCCGGAAGGGAACTTGCTAAACTTAAAGAGCTAAGAAAAATGTCAGACGAAAATGTTCAACCAGTAGACGTGGGGGAGGTTCCTACCCCCGGAGAGACAATTGAAACACCATCAGTAGAAGCTGGAGGCAGCTTTGTGGATGATTATGCAGTTGATGTCCCAGATATCCCAATCCCAGATGATGAGCCGGAAGGCAATAGCATCGAAGACGAGTTTGAAGGTGCGTACAAATTTGCAGTTGTTGGCGTGGGTCAAGGAGGCTCAAGAATCGCGCAAACGTTTTGGAACTTAGGATACAGAAGAGTAGCGATCATTAATACCGCTAAGCAAGATCTTGATCCTATCGATATGCCAACAGAAAATAAGCTGTTGATTGGAGGAGACGGTGCGGGAAAAAAACCCGAAATAGCGGAAGAAATTTTCAATGCTCACAGAGAGGATATATTAGACTTTCTGAAAAGAACTTTCGGTGATGAATTTGATAGAGTTTTAGTCTGTGCTGGAGCAGGAGGCGGAACAGGAGCAGGAGGCTGCAGTGTTGTCATAGAGGTTGCTCATGATCTCTGCGAAAGCTTAGGCGTAGAAACCAGAGGTGAAGGCAGTGTTGCAAAAGTAGGAGCAATTGTCGCTTTGCCAAGTAAAGCTGAAGGAAACAGGGTCGCGTCCAATACTAAGAGAACCATGGACAAAGTTTTGAACTTAAAAAACTTAGGAGCCCTAACACCTTTGGTTATCTTAGATAATGAAAAAATTAAGCAAATATATCCCAAGCTACCAGTAAGAAAGTTTTGGGGTACATCTAATAGCAGCGTATGCGCATTGTTTCATTTATTTAATAGGATATCTGCTCAAGAGTCAGTATATACTTCTTTCGACAAGGCTGATTTAGAAACTGTTTTTGCCTCAGGCCTTATTACTTTTGGAGCTACGCCTCTTAAAAAGTGGGACCAACCTACAGACGTAAGCCAAGCAATTCGTGATAACTTAAAGAGGACTATCCTTGCTAATCTTGACCCATCTACAGGAAATATTGCTTCTTGTGTTGTAATAGGTAGCACTGAAGTTCTTGATGAATTACCACAAGAGAACTTAGAATATGGGTTTGAGCAGCTGACAAGAATATTAGGCTCTGGCTCCACGGTTCACAGAGGTGTATATAGTGGTAGCAAACCGGGGATGATAGTCTATACCGCTATAGGCGGCTTAGATGCCCCCAAAGAGTTCTTAGACTAAAAACCTGAAAAATGGCAGCAAAAAATAAAAACGAACAGTTAGAACCTTTAATGGCTTCCTATCAAGGGGGGAAGACTACTCTTAAGGTGTCTAGTGCTAGGGATACTAAGACGAGAAGAAACAGGTCATCTTCAATAGAAAGGTCTGACAGGTTTCAAAATATCGAAGAAGGTCTTGTTCCTTACAAGTATTCTAAAGGCGTTCAAAACCTTTCGAATATAGACGTAAGGGATGCAGTAATACTATGCCAAAAGGCTTACTACAACTTTTCGATATTTAGGAACACTATTGATTTGATGACAGAATTCTCGACTAGTTCCCTGTACTTCACGGGAGGAAGTAAAAGGTCTAGAACATTTTTTGATGCCCTGCTTAAGAAAATAAACATCGATAATCTAATAGATCAATTCTTCAGAGAATATTATAGATCTGGAAATGTATTTTTATATAGATATGATGCCGATGTAGAATCTTCAGATATAGGAAAAATTACTCAAACATTTGGTTTACAGTCTAAAGCTAGTTTTAAAATACCTGCTAGATATGTAATATTAAATCCAGCTGATATACAAATCGGTGGAAACATTTCGTTTGTAGCGGGTACTTTTTATAAAGTCTTAACAGACTACGAATTAGAAAGATTGAGAAACCCTAGAACGGAGGAAGATCAACAAGTATACGATTCGTTAAGTCCAGAAGCGAAAGAAGCTATTAGTAAAAAAGGAGCAAGAGATAACTCTGTGTATCTAGCCTTGGATTCTGATAGGATATTTCCAGTTTTCTACAAGAAGCAAGATTACGAACCGTTTTCAGTCCCAATGGGTTATCCAGTTTTAGAAGATATAAATTTCAAAACTGAACTCAAGAAAATGGATATGGCTCTTACGAGAACTATCCAGCAAGCTATACTTCTGATAACCATGGGGGCACCGCCTGATAAAGGTGGGGTCAGTCAAAGAAATCTAGAAGCTATGCAAACTCTTTTCGACAATGAGTCGATAGGAAGGGTTTTAATTTCGGATTATACCACCGATGCAAAATTTGTTATACCTGATATAGCAGGAATACTGGACCCTAAAAAATATTCTGTCGTAGAAGAAGACATCCGAATGGGTCTTAACAATGTTTTGATTGGTAGTGAAAAGTTTGCCAACACTAGTATAAAAGTTCAAGTTTTCATAGAAAGACTCAAAGGGGCAAGGCAAGCATTCTTGAATGATTTCTTAGTCCCAGAGATAAGAAGAATCTCTAAGATATTAGGTTTTAAAAACTTCCCCGAACCTAAGTTTCATGACATTGATCTCAAAGACGATACAACGTACGCAAGAATATTCAATAGGCTAATAGAGCTGGGAGTATTGACACCAGAAGAAGGTATCGAGGCTTTAAGCACTGGCAGACTTCCAACCACGGAAGAGTCTCTCGAGTCCCAAGAAAGCTACAAAGAACTGAGAGACAAAGGCTTTTATGAGCCTATCATGGGCGGACCAAACACTCAAAAAGAGTTAGCCGGAGAAAAGTCTGACGATCAAAGCTCCCCGAAGCCTGATAATTCCGGCATGGTGGGCAGACCCGAAGGAACGACAGGGATACCTCAGGAGACGAAAAAAATGACACCGATAGGTGGTTATAGTCTTTCTAAAATACAAAAGAACTTAGAGAAATCTGAGAGCTTATTGAAAGAAGTAGAATCCTCTCTTAGAAAAAAACATAAGTTGCGCAAAATGTCTCGCAAACAAAAAGAGGTAGCTCAAGAAATCTCAAATATTATTGTTGCAAATGAGGAGCCTGAGGACTGGAGTTCTAAAGTGCAAAGCTATTTAGAAAGTCCTCAAGATACCAATCCAGAGAGAATAAGTGAAATACAATCAATCGCTTATGAACACAGCGTGGATCAATTCTTAGCAAGCATATTATATCTGAGTAAACATGAGCAACAGTAGTGTCAGAAATACAGTAAAATATAACTGTCAAGCGTTGTTCATGGGCCCAGCCCCTGAGACAGGATATAATTTTATAAGTTATACTGGCGAGCTTAACAATAATCCCGATGAATTAATTAAGAATCATAATTTATTAAAAGAAATAATTAGGGTTCAGGATTTTGGTTATTCTATATCTTTAAATAGGACCAACTTAACTCATCTTGGTGAAAGGTCATTATTATCTAGGCCAAACATTAATTACCCACAAATAGAATTAAATTTTAGTTATCTACCCAATGGTTTAAGAAACGAAGCCAGAATGGGTTTTAACGTAAATTATTCTCAATTTGAATTTCCGTATACAGGAGAAGCTTTCTATAAAAAGAATGATCAAGTATCTTTACTATCTGGTTTTGATTCAACCAGTCTAACTCCAACTTTTTATACTGGCGTAGGCGGAGTGTGGCCCGAAGTCGGAACTATGGCTGGGGGAAGTGGAGCTTTAACTAATAAGGATAGATTTTGGCCGCCTTACATACATAAAGACAGAAGAAATATTTACGCTGTAATAACAGATGGGGATAGCGGAGATCAAGATGCCCACCAGTCTCCACTGAGGGAAATATTTAATTTAGATGATGAAGTTCAGCAAATAGATCCCAACAGCACAAGTCATAGCTTAATATCTTTCGGAGACTGTTACCTTTCTAGATATAGCGTAAGCGCTTCTGTCGGAGACGTAATGAGAGCTAATGTAGCTTACTTCGCTGAAAACGTAGAATTTCATAGCGGCGCGAGTGGAGCTAGAATACCTGCATTAGATTTAAAAACAGGAGGAGTATTCCTAGATGGCGTGGCGGATGGGTTTACCGCACGGCCAGACCCAACAAGCTCCTCGCTCACTTATTTTAAAAACTCACAAAACGCTAACCCAGAGTATTTCCCGCCCGGACTATATACAATCGATTATGTGTCGGGTCTCTATGACTCGAATAAAGTGGGGGT
>TARA_A100001201_G_scaffold56459_2_pt1 | contig 10706 bp, 11 predicted proteins | sample TARA_A100001201 | Tara Oceans TARA_A100001201 (sample SAMEA2619872) | marine metagenome | biome: marine biome (ENVO:00000447); feature: surface water layer (ENVO:00002042); material: "saline water (ENVO:00002010), including plankton (ENVO:xxxxxxxx)" | depth 5 m | reverse complement strand
AGTTCTTCTTTGGTGGTCTTTGGAAGGGTATTAAAAAGGTCGTAAGTGGCATCGGCAAAGCAGTTAGCGGTGTCTTCAATACAGTTGCTAAGGTTGCATCCAATCCGATTGTATCTACAATCGCATCTTTCATTCCTGGTGCAAACATCATTGTTCCTGCTATCAATGCAATTAGTGCACTTAGTAAGGGAGATTTCTTAGGAGCAGGTTTAAATGCTCTTGGTGGTATTGCTAATTTCTCTGCTATTGGTTCTACTGCTAAATCAATGGTCAATACCCCAGACTGGTTGTTGAACTTGCGTATGAGTAAGTTTGGAATGGGACTTTCTAATGCATACCAGGGTGCAGTTAAATTTGTCGGTAATCTTGGTGGAAAGTTCGCCAATGCTTTTGGTGGGATTATCGACAGTAGAATCGGTAAGATTGGCATGAAGATTCTTGCTGGCAACACTGGTGGTGCTATTGGTGAAATTGTTGGTATGATGCCAGGCGTTGCAGGTGGACTAGAAGGATTTGGTAAGTTCTTAGAAGAGAATAAACTGCAAGGTATTCTGGGTGCAGTTCCTGGTATGGGTGGTCTCATGAAGAGAATCCCCAACATTGGTGCAATCCCTGGTATGGAGTCTATTCTGGGTGTTGGTGATAAAAAATTCTCTGCCTTTAATGCAATGGGTAACATTGCAGACAAAGTTGGTATGAAGGGTGTTTATCAAGCAATTCTTAGTGGTGCTCAATCTGGTGATTACATTCAAGGTCTTGCAGAACTTGCTCCTGAACTGGGTGTTGACCCAAGAATTCTTGGTGTTCTTAATAAAGGCAAACAACTCTTACAGAGTAATAAATTTAATGCAGAATATGCAATGCAAACTGCTATCGAATTCTTACCTGTTCCGTTGATTGTAGAGAAACTTGTTCCTGCACCTACGCCTGTTCCCATAAATAGCGGTGATACCTATGTCGTCGCACCTAGCTCGACTCAGCAAGAGAGATAATGGCAGCAGTTCAAAGAGGCGCTAAAATCAATTTCTACAAGTTTGTAGACCCTAAGGGTGGGGTTGCTGCTAGTAAGTCATCGCCACTTGTTAAGACGATGCAGGCACAGACACAGGCAATCAATAACCTTGGTGGAGTAGTAAATTCTATCAATCAAAGTGTAGCATCTCTGAAAGATGCTCAGATGAAACTTCTGAAGATTGATCAGGAAAAAGCGAGAAAAGCTTTTAAACCAATATACAGTAAACCTAAGAAACCTATCAAATCAAAAGCATTTGATAGTCTGTTCAAAGGTAAAATTCCTAGTTTCTGGGAGTCATTACTTGGATTGGCAAGTGCATTCCTGAAATACTTTTTGGTTCTCCCCGCACTTAAGTGGTTAGCAGACGAGAAGAATCAAGATAAAGTTGTCATGGGGTTGAAGGCACTCCATACCATATTTAAATTCATTGCTGATATTGCGAAGTTCTCTTTTGTTAATACAATTGAAGGTCTGTATGATCTTCTGAAAGAGGATGCTACTTGGCAAGAGAGAATCGGTGGACTGGGACGTGCTTTAGTAGGACTTGGGACAGGTCTCTTAGCAATTCGTTGGTTGACAAATCCAACTAAAATCATTACCGATTTTACTAGCACATTAAGGTATTTCCATACATCTTTAAAAGGTGGTCATGGAAAGTTGATGAAGATTGCAAGTAGATTAGGTTTAGCGGGTGCTGTTGCCACTGGTGCTATATTAGCAACAGCACAACCTGCAGGACGAGGAAGTTCTTTAACATCCGATATGGATGCTACAGGAAAATTGCCTGGTGATGAAGGTTATAATAAGGAGACTGCTGGAACTGTCACGGTCGAGACATTAGAAAAGATGGGTGAGCTGGGGCTTGCTGAAGACAGAAGGAAAGAGTTGGGCATGTCTCGTGGTGGATTCTTACCTGAGTTTGCTAAAGGTGGTTGGATTTCTGGTCCTCAATCTGGATATCCAGTCAATATTACAGGTGGATCTAAACCCGATTTTATTGGTCATGGCACCGAATATGTTGCTAGAAAGGCAGATGGTGGTGCATTTATTGTTCCATTCAGCACACCCGCAACCAAAAGCAATCCTGGTTTAACCTCTCAGAGAATTAGTGAAGCGAGGTTAATGGGATTCAATTTGCCAGGATTCTCTCAGGGTGGTGATTATAATTCATTCGCGAAAGCGATGATCAAAGAACATGAAGGTCTAAGACTAAACAAATATAATGATAGTAAAGGTTACCCTACAATTGGTTATGGTCACTTAGTCCGACCTTCAGACAATATTCCTAATACTATTAGTAAGGCATATGCTGATAAGTTATTTGATAAAGATTATTCACATCATGCATCTGCTGCTAGTAAAATCCCAGGATTCCAAAATGCAAGTCCTCAACAGAAAGCAGCATTAATTGATCTGACATTTAACATGGGTCCTTCATGGTATAAGGACTTCCCTAGAATGATGACTGCATTCAAAAAGGGTGACTATGAAACTGCTGGTGCTGAACTCAAAGATAGTCAATACTATCGTGAAGTTGGTCGTCGTGGTCCTGTTATTGTCGCATTGATTCAGAATAAAGGATTGGTTGGTGTCGGTCAATACTTGACAAGTAAGGGTATTGTTCCCCCCAATCAACAACAAAAAACTGCCATGACATCACAGATGGGTGGAGGTTTTGATTGGTCTTTTGGTCTATTTGGTAGTCCTGCATCAGCAAGCACTCTTGAAGAGGCTGCTAGAGATGGTCATTCAACTGCCACCACAGCTGTTACTGGAAAAGTTATTCCTGCTTCCCATAAAGATACGGGTGCTGGTTGGGGTATCTCTGGGCAGACAGACAAATATGGTCGTCCCCTGGTGTTCTCTCAACCTGCTGCAGAAGCATTCCTCAACATGATGAGAGATTCTAAAGGAAAGGTCAAGGGTTCTGATGTTGCAAGTTCTGGTAGAAGTAAGAAGAAAAATTCAGCGGTTGGTGGACACCCCAATTCAGTTCACATGTATGGAGAAGGTTTAGATATATCGGGTTCTTCACTGACTTGGTTAAAATCAAACTCTTCGAGATATGGTTGGAAACTAGGATATCAACACGGTGTTGGAAGTGGACACTTTGACTATAAAGGTCCTGGATCAAGAAAAACTCCAATCTTGGGTGCACCAGGTGCAGCATCATTCCCATATAAAACACAGCAGACAAGAGCAGCATCAGAGTCTGGTGCAGGCACACAAGCAAGAGCTGCAAGCAAGTCAGGATTTGATTTTGCATCTTTATTCAATCTTGATATGAAGGAACCTGTTGGTAGGTTTAGTAGTGGGTTTAGTGATGGATTCGATTTCATGGACGGATTGAGTTTCTTAGATTCTAAAGATATTGGTTATAGTCTGCCATCAGATGCAATGCCGACATTTGGTAGACAAAGACCTAAACCAAAACAAGATTATCAAGAGCAGCAGCGTATTCGTAGGGTAACAGAACAACGAAATCAGGCAAGACGTGAAATCAATTCAAAGACTACGGAGATCGTGCAGATGGCACTGGCGGCTGTTGAATCGTCGAATGGTTCCAATCGTCAATTCATTTCGACGGCGGAATCGGCAATTCGCTCGATTCTTGGCGCACAAGCAGGTGGTGGCACTTTCGCTAATGTTGGCGGCACCACTGGCACTGTTCTTAGGACTGCTGTTGCGGTCCTAAATTCCTTTAACAATCCTCTTAGAGGCATCTTCTCATGACGACGTATTTAAATCAAACAACTGATGGTTCTATTACTAGAGCTCAGACAGGTGAGATTGATGTAAAACTGTCTCTCTATAGAGATGGTCGTCGTGTTGAAGATTCATCTGGTAACTATGATCTTATCTCTTTCCTAAGAGGTTTTGAAATCTATGAAAGTATTGCAAACCCTTGCATGGAAGCAAGGTTAGTATTGGAAGATGCTGGTGGCGTTATTGGATCCTTGACTGGATCTGAAGAAATTAGATTGGAAATTAAAGGTAGTATTGTAGATAGAAGTTATTTCTTCAGATCATACCATATTCAAGCGCGTGTTAGAACTAATCAAAGCAATGAGACATATTTGATTAACTGTGTATCCGATGAGTATATTAAGAATGAAGTAGTTAATATTTTTGGAAACTCAGAGACTGTATTTGGTGCTGAGTCTGAAGCATCAAATATTATCAGGAAAATTCTAACAAAAGAACTCAAAACAAAGAAGAAACTTTTTCTTGAGAAAACCATTAACAAGCAATCATTTATTTCTCCCAACTGGAGACCATTTGACTTGATCTATTGGATGTCGCAGAGGTGCATTCGTAAAGGTAAAGGTGGACAACTTCAAAATGCATTTGCATTCTTTGAAAATGCTATGGGGTTCAACTTCAAATCACTTGATTCTATGATTGATGCTATCAATCAAGGTTCGGATGTTTCAAATCCGACCACAGGGGATATGAAGACATATCAGTATACTTATACCCCAAAAAGAATGACGGGTCAAGAGTATGATCAATTTAATATTGAAAGAATTACATTTCCAGATGAAAGAAATTATCTGATGGGTTTACGCCATGGTGCCTGGTCTGGATTTAGTGTTGGATTTGACCCAACGTTTATCACTAGATCTAGGATGGGTCTGAGCACAGACTTATCAGCAGATGCATATCGCTATGCTGTAAATGAAATTTGGAAAAAGATGTCGCACCTTAATGGAAAGGGTGCTAAAAATCCATTCAACCTGATGGATAAATCAATTCAAGAGTATGTTAGAACTCCGAAGAGAGTTAGATATACAATGATACCCAATCAAATTTTTGATCCTAAGTTTCAAAACAATCCTCAGAGAAACTACGAACAACTGGTTGAACTTCAAGCATATCAGTGGATGAGACTTGAGACTTTAAAGAATACTAGATTGACAATTCAAGTTCCTGGAAACTTAGATCTCTATGCAGGTGGTGGTATTGATATTAGAATTCCTGCCAACGAACCAGGAACACAGAAGATTGATGAACGATACAGCGGACGCTACCTTATTGCTGCTGTCGCACATAAAGCAACTGGTTTTACAATGACAACAGAACTTTCTTTGATGAAAGATTCTTTTGGCACTTGACGAACTGGTAAAACGTGTGTAGAATAACCATGTCAGGGTTCAGAGACCGTATAGTAACTAGCTCTGATAAATATTACTGTATAATCTAGATACAATCATGGACAGTATCGAACAACATATCGAGAAGGATAAAGAAATTCTCCACGATCCAACCATTTCACCTCAGATGCGTCGCCATGTAGAAGGCGAATTGCATGACCTAGAAGAATACGCAGAGCACCACAAAAAAGATATTGAAGCAGGTGATCATCATGACCCAACATATCTGGAACTCTTTTGCGACCAAAATCCATCGGAGCCAGAATGTCTAGTGTATGACGATTGAAGATTATTTACTTGGTCATTGGTCTAATAAATTTCAAGCACAATCCTCCCCTCATCTCTATTCTTCTGTAGAAAGTAAATGGGAAAGAGTTGAGGGTGGTTTATATTCAAAGAATTATTTTCGTAGAACTCCAAACGATCCATATCGGGAACGATATCATAAAATAGTATCACTTTCTGATACTATGGTTAGAGTTGAGAACTATACTCTTGACTGGACAAGATCGGAAAACTGTGATATGATATTCACATTCGATGGCACTGCATGGCATGGAGAATTAGAAACTCCTGGTCTGTGTATGGGTGTTAAAGGATATCGTGTTGTCTCTGAGATTCATCTCTTGGGTGACAAACTACATAGTAGAGATCAAGGTTACAACGATCGAGATGAAATGGTCTGGGGTTCTGAACTCCTATACAAATTCATCCGATTGGGAGATTAGCTCAGCGGTAGAGCTATTCGTTTACACCGAATCGGTCACTGGTTCGATTCCAGTATCTCCCATGTCAAATTGCTATGACATCTAATGAAACTTCGTAATGCTATCCTCAGTGGTTTACTGTTTGGTATGGCACATGGTGTGGCAGTAAATGCTGAACCCACTAAGGGTTATTACACCATGGATGCTATGGGGTGTATGTTACTTAAAGAATGCACTAAAGATATCGAAAAGATCACCTCTTCCGATGATCTTCGTGCAGCATTCCCTGACTCAAACTGGAATCCAATTGCTGATGAGTTTGATCGAATTATGAAAGCTTTCAAACAGATTGGTGTAGATGTTCATCTTGCTGATGAAAAGTATTTTCCTGTAGGACATCGTGGTGTTTATCACACAGTGAGTAATCACTTCTATTTGAACAAAACATTTGTGCATCGTCCTCATGTTCTGATGAGTGTTGTGCGTCATGAAGGATGGCACGCTGCACAGGATTGTATGGCAGGCACAATCAAAAACAATATGATCGCTATCATCAAGAACGAGGAAGATGTTCCTGAGATGTGGGCAGAGATGGCACGGAGAGCATATGCTCTTATGCCTCATGCTATCCCTTGGGAGAAAGAAGCAACTTGGGCAGGTAAAACAGCAGGTATGACACAAGAAGCACTCGAATCTTGTGCTCGTGGCACTATGTGGACTGACTATGAACCAACACCTTTGACTAGGCAATGGTTAGAAGAAAACAATTACCTCACTAAATAACCTTGTAGCATTTGCACAGATATGCAAACAATTGATGGTATCGTAAATGAACCTACAGTAAATTTCGTTGGTAAAGACGGATTTTTCTGGTGGGTCGGTGAAGTAGAAGATAACGAAGATCCGATGAAGTTGGGACGTGTCAAGGTGCGCGTCCTTGGATATTATACAAACGTATTGGGTAAGACCACAACAGATCTTCCTACTGACAAGTTACCTTGGGCAACGTGTCTTCAACACACTTCTCAGGCAGGTAATGATGGTCAGGGTGAATCCTCTGGTCAGTTGCAACCTGGTGCTATCGTCATGGGATTCTTCATGGATGGCGATCAAGCGCAAATGCCTATTGTTATTGGTGTTCTGAGAGTTCAGAAGTCTGATGAAACTAAGACAAAGCAACAGTTTGCTTTCACTGGTGAGAACATGGAACCAGGGCAAGGTGTAAACTATGCAGCACTACATCCCTCGTCACCAAATAAACCGTTAGCAAAGAATGCTGAAGAAGGTTTTAGAAGACAGGGTAAAACTAATGCTGTTGCACTCCCTGGTGATGAAGAAGCAGAAGTAGGTGGACCTGGATCACCGAAGAATCTGGGAACTACACCTGGTCTTTCTGGTGGCACTAATCCTGCCAAACCTATGGATCCAGAAAAACCGATTCCTGCTGCCAATGGTGTTGGTGGTCCATGGAAAACCTTAGAGTATAAACTGGGATATCTGATTGAAGACATTGCTGATCAAGCAGGAACATTAGTTAAAGCAGATACTGACGGGGACTTCCTCGATATGCTCACTGGTAAGATTGTCTCTGCAAAAGCACTCACTGCGAAACTGCAAAACTTTCTTGGTGCTGTATTTACACAGGTTGTTGCTGCTATTAGACAAGAACTCGCGAACCTTGCAGAACAATTAGAACTAGTAAATCTTCTTGGTGGTGCTACTGGTGTTCCTTTTGTAGTTTTCACTGCTGTGCAGAAGGCAGTAACTACTATTCTTAGTCAACTTTGTGTAATTGATAGTCAACTTCTCGGTTATATTGCTGACCCAGTTGGATCTGTTCTGTCTATCGTTGAGGGTTTCCTTGATGGATTGATTGATCAAGCAGCAATGATTGTTCAAGGTGTTCAAAAAGTTATTGATGATATTGTCTGTAACGTTCAAAAGATTCTTGATCAAGCTCTGAAAATTGTTGATACTGTCAAAACTATTGTTGATGGTGTTGGTCAAGCGAAAGAAATTATTGATGCTTGGGAAACAGGTAGTGAGATTTTTGAAGCTGGAACAGATTTGTTTACCAAAGGTCTTACCAGTCTGACTGGATTGATGTCATTGTTCCTTAAGTTTACTGGTGGTGGATGTAATCGTAAGGTTAATGCTGGTAAAGATACTGTTGGTTGGTATCCTCTCTTTGGTGTAACACATTGCACCCCTGAAGATCTTGAGAAGATTAATAAGATTCGTGGTAGAAGTCGTGGTAGTTGTGGTGATAACGGTTCTGGTGGTGGATTGATTGATAATATCTTGAATGAAGCAGATCCATATCTTACTGCTGCTAAGAATTATGTAAATGGTGCATATGATCTCTGGGTTGGCACACCTGGTAGAGAGACGACAATTCGTCGTAATGAGAATGGAACGACTCATACATCACTCAAAGTAAATGATCAGACTTATGCTGAATATGTTTACAAGAAAGAATTAAGAAAATCGGGTAAATCTGAAGAGGAAACCGCAGCAGAACTTGAGAAGTATAAGCAAAGACAAAAAGATCAGAGTGGTGGTAATGAAGGCAACTTAGTTGCAGACCATAGTAATTACGCTGGTAACTATACTCAAGAAATTCACGGTGATTATTGCACACTGGTTGATAAGAATCAGGTTCAAACTATCAACGGCGACTACCATTTAGATATTACAGGAGACTGTCACATCACAGTTGGTGGTGCGTTTGTCATGAATGCACAAGGATCACCTAAGATTGTTGATGATAATGGTAACGAGAAAGACTCCGACATTCAAAAGCATGGTATTACTTTTGGATCTGATGTTGATATAAATGTTCCTGGCGCTAAGTTTGAACTGCAAGGTGCTGAATTTAATGTTGGCACAGTTAAATCTATGTTCACTAGTAGTGATTTTCAGATTCAAGGTAAGGGTAATATTATTCTTGGTAGTGCTGAAACAATTATTGCTGCTGACAACTCGATTACACTATCAACAGCATCTCTGCTTGAGAATATCAACTTCCCACCATCACCAATTCCTAAAGCAAAGTCTGGTATTTTAAGAAACGTTGGAGGATCTTGTGAAACTATCATGACTCCTGGCGCTTCTAGTGATGCAATTCCCAGATATACCGTTGCTAACCCCTCAGGACCCGTTACAGTGACCTCTGGTGCCACTGGGTATGCTAATACCGTTTTGACAGGTGGTATGTTGTTCAATAACACTGTAGGACCTATTGATATGAAAGCAGCTACTGGTCCTATTACAATTGGTTGCGCGGCAGGACCTATTACGATAGCTTGTCTCGCATCACCTTTAACAATGAAGGGGCTTTCCATTTTCCTGAACTAGTGCTATAATATGGGGGTAGTCACGAGGCAACCCCATGGATGATCGTTCTGTAGAACAGATCTTCATCAACTTTTCAAAGCGTTCCGTAAAAATCCTAGATAATGAAGGATATGACAAGACTGTCAACTGGAAATGGGACATAGAGGGCGCTGCTGGATTTGCAGAGACCGTCTCCGATATTCAAGACGCTGTTGATCCTGACCTTATCACCTATTGTTTTGCAGAAGCATGATTGGACCTATTGAGATTACTCTTCGCCAAGCGGAAGATCATTTTGATTTCATTATGGATTTGACAGACTCACAAAGAGTTTGTTGGAAGATTACTCGACCTGATGGGAAAGCGTGTATGATGGTTCCTTTGAATCAAATTGCACCTATCTCGGAAGAACTTCAAGATGAAGTTGAAACATTTCGCCAAAAGTTTTTAGAAAACGCTGGATTACCTGATGAGACCTGAAACCCGACAGTCAATGGAAATGCTATTCCATGCTAAATGGAACTTGCCAAAAGCGGCAAAGAATGCTAACCTTACTGACAAGGAGATGAAGATCACATTCAATGAGTATTGTGCTTTTCATCCTCCCACTTATGATGGGAGTGTGGCGGAATCGGTAGACGCACCAGACTTAAAATCTGTTGAGAATTAATCTCGTGGGGGTTCAAGTCCCCCCGCTCCTATACTATGGATAAAGAAACTCTGATCAAAATGCTTCATCAGAATGAAAATGACTATCACGAACTTCCGATGTATGGTCTGATGTCTGATTGGTATCTTCGTTATTGGCACCTGCACATTGCATTGTATCAATATTTGGAGATGGATAAAGAAGATTACTTTGGTCCTTGGCCACTGGAACAATGAATGATCATAGTTACTGGACACATGGTGGATTACCAAGAAAGTCAGTTAATATCCTTCGACTTATCTCTGAATTAGAAGGATCGTATCAATTGACTAAATATATGGCATTCGACGAAGATAATGCTATACTAGATGAAATGAAGCAGAGATACTACAAACTCTATTTCAAGACATCTAAAGAAGAACGCCACTCTAGCTCAGCTGGATAGAGCAACGGTTTTGTAAACCGTAGGTCAACGGTTCAAGTCCGTTGAGTGGCTCTCTGGGGAATTAGCTCAGTTGGTAGAGCATCTGCTTTGCACGCAGAAAGTCAGGAGTTCGAGTCTCCTATTCTCCATTGGAGGGAATACAAAAGATCTGTATTTTAGAAACAGCGCCCTCCTTCATTCCTCTTTAGCTCAGCGGTAGAGCAGTTGACTGTTAATCAATTTGTCCCTGGTTCGATCCCAGGAAGGGGAGTTATGAACAAAACTGATTTCAATCTATTTCCAACACAACTCACACATTACAGATGGTTTCTGAATGCAGATGAGTTGACACAGTTAAAAGAACATTGTTTATCTGCACCATTGGGTCCACATAACATGTTGACTGATGGTGGTGTCTGTT
>TARA_A100001201_G_scaffold53000_1_pt1 | contig 10718 bp, 9 predicted proteins | sample TARA_A100001201 | Tara Oceans TARA_A100001201 (sample SAMEA2619872) | marine metagenome | biome: marine biome (ENVO:00000447); feature: surface water layer (ENVO:00002042); material: "saline water (ENVO:00002010), including plankton (ENVO:xxxxxxxx)" | depth 5 m | reverse complement strand
ATGGAAATAGAAGAGTTAGATTTTACTCATCGTATGGATATGGAATTGTCTAAACATTCGTTTCCATATTTCTTTCAAAATGTAGTGGGTATGATGTATCCAGAATACATGGAAGAGTGGTTAGAGTTAATGAACACTACAGATAGAACCGTAATTGTTTGTTCAAGAGACCACGGAAAATCTGTATTTATGCATTGTTGGGTAGTTTGGAATTTAATATTCCAAGAACCCCCATTTCAGATGCTATATATCTCATCTAACCAAAAACAGACAATGGTTCACATGAGAGAGATTGATAGATATTTTAATCTACCAGCACTTAAGCAATTTAAACCCACAAGAGGATGGGCTATTGGTAACATTACATTAACAAATGGAAACTCTGTTCTTGAAAGGTCGGTAGGTTCTCAGATTCGTGGTCTTCACCCGCAAGAAATTATTATTGACGACCCTTTGAAAGAATTTAGTATTGCGGGTATTACCAGAGTTACAGATTGGTTCTTTGGAGATATGATTCCTACACTTCACCACACAGCAAATCTAAGAATGATAGGTACTCCTTTTACATATACAGATATATTTTCACAACTAGAGGAAAATCCTGCTTATACTGTTAGAAAATATCCATGTTTTAATTCTTTAGATGAACCTCTTTGGCCTGAGCGTTGGGATTATGACGCTCTAATGCAAAGAAAAGCAGAAATTGGTTCTTTAAAGTTCACAAGAGAGTATTTATGTATACCAGTTTCGACCGGAACTGCTCTATTTGGCCAAGAACATCTAGAAAAATCTAAAAGTAAGGATTATATCTTAAAACTAGGCCATAGAAAAGATAAAGGCTACAAATATTACGTAGGAGTTGACCCTGCTATCTCTACAGATGGAGATTATAACGTAATTATGGTTTTAGAAGTGGATGATGAGGCAAATAAGACAATTGTTCACGTTGATAGGTCGAAAAATGTCAAATTTAGAGAAAATATTGAGAAATTGCGACTTATTGGACAAGTATTTCAACCAGAAAGTATACTTTATGAAACAAATACCTTCGCTAAGGCATTTACTCAAGAGTTAAGAGCAGTTTCCGACCTAAATGTTAGAGATTTCGATACTACACGCCGTAAAAAGCAAGAAATCATACTAAATTTACAAATGAACTTTGAAAATGGTAAAATTAACTTGCCTTATGGTGATAATAACAGTAGAAAGATGACTTCTATGCTTATTGAGGAACTTTCGATGTTCTCCATAACCGATTCTGGTAAGTTTGAAGGAGTAGGCGCACACGATGACTTGGTAATGGCTCTAGCATTAGCAAATGCGGCCTCACAGACGGCGACAGAAGCCTTCATACTCCTTGACGACATGGAAATCTTTGGAGAGCCTCAGAAGCCGTTAATCGGGCAAAAATCAAGCCTTATGGGATTAAATTTTTAGGACAGGTGAGTTAAATGGCAAAAAGGTCTGAAATACTTCAAGAACTAGCAAATAAACAAAAAGATGTAGAAGCAATTCAAGCAGAAATGGAACAAAAAGAGAAGGATATGAAAAATGCATGGTTAGAACAGCAGCCTATCCGTGACCATGATGATATAGTAAAAGATTATGCAGAAGTTGCTAAATTAAACCTTACAGATGCAAGGGATGGTTTATCCAACTATCCAAAAAGGTATCAAATTGAAGGTAAAGACATACCTGCGTTGATTAAAGAAATGAGAAAGTTTAGAAGGACTCTTAAGGGTGAAACTAAGGTAACATTTACAAATTCAATTGATAATCTAATTAAAGACTATTCTGGATACTTAGAAAAGTGCATAGATAGTATATACTGGATTAAAAAGTATAAAAAACCATTAAAGCAAATGAATTATAATGAAGATAAACTAATCAAGTTAAATTCTATTCATAGTGCAAAAGAGAGAAGAGAGATAATAGATGTTCTTTGTAAATATTGGGAAGCAGAACAGGACATTAGGGGTTTACCCTATGGTAAAGAATATTCAAGACTTAATAAAGAAATGAAGACCCTTAAAAAACAATTCACGCAATTACTGAAACAAACCCCTATAAGTAACTCGCCAAAGGATTCAATAAGGAAAGCCATACTAGATTCTGTTTGTGAAACACCGGGTATCTCTTCAAGAGAAATACACGATTCATTGCCTAAAAATCTATATGATAAAAGTTCACCACAAATTATTGCTAAACTAGCAAAGGAACAAAATATAACAAATGTTGATGGGGCGCATTATAAAATAAATGATGACATTAAAAAGAATATCTGGGCATACACAGCAGCGTTTATAGATTCAGATGGATATATTACAATGGATAAAAACCACAATCCAAGAGTAGGATTAGTAGCAACGGGGAATAGAGGAAAAGCATTTATGTTAGAGATGCACAAATCACTTGGTATGGGTAGATTACATTTAGACCAGAAATCACCACAAGATACTAGATTAATTAACAGATTAAATTTTTATTCAGGAGCAGATATAAAGAAATTACTAACCAAATGTTTACCACATTTTAAACTTAAGAAAAGCAATGCTAATGTTTTACTAGAACTAATTAAAATCAAGAAAAATGATAAGAAAAAAGATTGGTATGCTCAAAGAAAAGATGAACTATTTAAATTAATGAAATACTATAATCACAGTGACAACGCAAAGTTTGATTGGGAAGCATGGGACATTGATATTGATGGTATTACAAAACTTGAAGAAAATAGTAAAATGGATGTGATATGATGGTAGAAGATAAGAGAAGATTTAGTGTTAGAAACTTCTTTAGAAGAAGAACACCCACACCCAAAGACCCTACTATTTTTAATCCGGGTATTCAAGAAAAAAAGACAGACTATATGATTACAACTCCTGTATTGTATCATATAGCACAACAGTCTGTTATTGTTAGAACTTGTACTACTCAATTAAAGAATGAAATATTTAGAAGGGGATACATTTGGAAAGAAAAGTTTGCATATAAATGCCGTGATTGTGGGCATGAACATGATGAACCTGTTGAAACATGTGCTGAATGTAAATCAGTAAGTTTAGAAAAACCCAATAAAGAGCAACTCAAATATGCTGAGAAATTTATAGAAGGTTATGTTAACAACTCAGACCAGTTATTTATAGACATTTTAAAAGAATTAGAGGATGACCTAAATATTATGGATGATGCTTATATTATTCTAAAGAAAGAATATTATATTGATGGTAACGGCGAAATTAAGATGCACAAGATAAAGGAAATGTTTAGGGGTGACCCTGTAACAATGACAATTTATACTGATGAAGACGGTGAGAAAGGCACACAAGGATTCACTTGTTTAAACCATAGAGACCAGTTACATACTGAACCATATTCTACTTGTGATGAATGTGGTTCTCCTTTGCACCCAGTCTATTACGTTAATAGGTGTCATGGGCAAGAACAGCATTACATCAAGGGAGAGGTTTTACACTTTAGTAAATATAACCCAAGTAGATTATATGGGTTGTCACCAATCTTAACTTTATGGAATCATATTACTACTCTATTAGCGATGGAGAATTATGTTAACTCTTCATATTCAAAGGCTAGAATGCCTAGAGGTTTGTTAGCAGTTCAAACTAGAAATATTGATTCTATGAAATCCTTTTGGCGTGGAGTCAAAGAGAAGATGGAACAAGACCCACACTTTATTCCTGTAATGGGTATTGAAGCAGAAAATGGTAAAGGCTCTATTGAATGGATTAAGTTTATGGATAGCCTGAAAGAAATGGATTATATTTCTGTGAAAGATGATTTGAGGGATAGAATTTCAGGGTTCTATGGTGTGAGTAAAGTATTCATGTCAGACAATTCTGCTAGTGGTGGTTTAAACAATGAAGGTATGCAAATACTTGTCACCAATAGAGCAGTAGAAATGGCACAGACTATTTGGAATAATTATGTATTTCCGTTTATCACTAAAGAGTTTGGAATAACAGATTGGGAACTAAAACTACCACCATCTGAAGAAGAAGATGAAATTGCTAAGTTAAGAAAGAGAGAAATAGAAGTTAACGTAGCAGCAGCAATAAAGAATCTAGGCTTTGATGTAACAATGGATGATAAGGGACGATTTAAGTATTCCAAAGAACAACCAAAAGGAAAGGGTGGAAAAGAAGAAGGCGGGGGAGAAATAGCGTTAGACCCTTACGCTGGAACAAATATAGACCAATCACAATTAGGACAAATGATGGAACAGGGTAATAGACCTACCAAAGAAGAAGCAGGTCAGCCAGCAGAAGTAAAGAGCAATAGAAATAAACCATCAATGAGTGTTGGCCCTGATAAAAGATTTAGTGGCTTACCACAAGAAGCAGGTAATCAAAACGTAGATAGAAGAACTGAGAGGAGAACACCATGACATGGGAACAAGTGCTTAAAATAGATTATGATGCGTCTAAATCTTCACAAGGCTTACACGTTACAAAAATGTATATGTTTTTAAAAAGATATTTTGCTGACACACATACTAAAAGATTTAAAGATTTTTATATTACATATCCCGAATTAGACGATGTAACTAAAAGAAATTTAAAAAACAACTTAGAAATCTTATTAACAGGGCAAGGAGGTTGGAGAGGCGATGGAAGAGTCTTTCCGGGTATTACTATTAAGGAATTAAGTGATACTAATATTGATTTAGAGTTTGATGACGCAAAGCATATTGAAGATAGGGATAAGTTTATTGAAGAATCAGAAGAATATAAAGATAGAGATAGAAGAAACAGAAATTACTATTGGTGGATGGAACCTGCACCATACGATGATAAAATCCAAAGTGCCTGGAGAAGCATGTCTAATGTAATAAAAAGAAGTTCATGGTACAATTGGAGAAGATATAACAGAGGTTATTAAATGACAGAAGAAATGACAACAAGGCAGTTAAGGGAAGCCCTAACTAAGAAAAGAAATGCTGAAAGAAACAGTGTAAAAATAACAAAGAACAGAAACTTTGACCATGTGGGGCCAGACCCAGATGCACACGAAGTAAAGAGACCGGGTAGTGCTGATGTACCTGATTACATTGGTAAGCCAAAAAGAAAGGTAAGTAGAAAGTTACAAGACAGTTTACCATATTAGGTGATTAAATGGATTTCTTAGATGGGTTTTTAGTAAATAGTTTAATTCTAAAGGCTACATCTGTAGAAGATGTTTTGTTTGAAAAAATAGAAAGAAATAAAGGAATAGTTAGACCTTATTCTACATCTCAAATAAAGGACATTTTGAAAAATGCAAAGTCTAAGATTAGAGATGATAGAATACAATTAGATGCTACAGAAGTAGAAAGGCAGGGTGATATTGAACCGCAGACTACAACTTCTGGTAATCAAGTTGCAGACAAAGATGGTAAGCCAGTTAAAATTAATGATGCTCATATTATGTCAGCATTAAGACAAATACAATCTAATATACCACAAGATTTGTTTGATAAACTACTACAACTTTTACAACCCTCAAAACCAAAACAGCAAACCGTACCTAAAATGAGAAAGCAAGAAGAGTTAGTTCTAGAACGATTAGTAGATTCTGTAGAAAAAGGAGTCAAATTATCTGAAACTTTACAAAACGATATGTATGATTTGGGGTTATTAGATATTGAGTTTTTACTAATGTTAGGAGACATTGCCGAAACTGGTGCTAGAAATTTACACCCTAACTTATATAACAGATTAATGCGTCTGAAAGAACGCCCCGAAGGTATGGCACCATCTGGTGATTATGGGGGCTATGAACCTACAGAATTATTTGAAAAGGTTATGAAAGAACTAGAACAGTTAAGTGGATTATCAAGACCTAATAGAAAATCTATTATGCGTGAATATGAATTATTAAGAGACCAAAGAAAATTATCGGTGGTTGATTTAGTTAGGTTAGTAAACCAAGGTAAATATAGATTCCAAGGTCAACAAACTAAACAAGATTTCCTTAGATTATCAGAAAAAATAAATGAGACATTAAATGAGTCATGGGACAAAACCATCGGGCGGTTTATTAGAGATTTAGAAATTAAGGATGATTCCGGTGAGACAACAATACAAAGAGAATGGAGTTCTGCTAAAGTAGAAGATGAATTGGTTTCTGATTGGCAACGTATAAAAGATAATCCAGATGCAAATTTTGAAAGTCTAAGGGGTAAAAAATATCTTAAAGAAATATATAAATTAGAAGAAGAATATGATAGAATTTTAAATTATTTCAAAGCAGCAAATGCTCTTAGTGCAATGTTACAAGAAAAAACATTTATCTCTGATGATGTATCTTATGATATGACTGCGAAAGAAAAAGAATTTAAGGAACAATATAAAAATATTAAAGAAAGTATAACTGATTATAATAAATATAGAAAAACAATGATTAAAGAAATTAAAGAAAAGCGTAAGAAACAAGAACAGTTGAGGCGCAGATTACAAAGAAAGAAGATGGATGATAGACCCGGTGCAAAACCAGAACAAAAAGATACTGCTGAAGTAGATGAATTTATGGAACAAGTAGCCGCAGAAAGAAAAAAGACAGAACCTACTAGAATAACACCGGGTATGAATATTGATGAACTAAGGGCTAAAGTAAAAGAATTAAATGAGAGGTATGGTAAATGACATGGGAACGTATATTAAGAAAGGCAAACAGCCCTATGCTAGATAAGGCAACGCCTAAACAAAAAAAGAAAATTAAAAAGGTATTACAGTCCGTACAACCTAGTGAATATATGGGTCAAGATTTTACTAAACTAGGAGATTTACTAGATGAATTAAATACTCTAGATACTAATAAATCAAAACCAATGCAAAAGAAAATGAATTCCTTTGAAGAAAGAAATACTGATTTGGTTGCTAGGGCTGCTGAAATGAGAAAGGACTATGAGATTCTATATCGTCAATTACGAGGGATGGTATATCCAAAGAGTAAAGGTGATTTAGGAGATGAGAAAGATGAGTGACGAAAATGAAATGTTAATGTTGTTAAAGACATTAGTTGATAAAGTAAATGAACTGGAAAGAGCAGTTTATGATAAAGACAATCTGTTGATGAAATCAGGTTATGTTGTTGTAGATACTCCTACTCCAGTTATGTCTGCTGGTGATACTGGCGCAGATGTAGATGCTATTGCTAAGATGGATTGGGATGAAATCGGTGCAATGATGAGTAAATTGGAAGGTGGTTATTAATGCCAGAAAAAGTAACAAAAGAAGAAAAGATAGCAGAACTTCTGCTAAAGGCAACTGAAAAGGCTGTTGAAATACTTGGTAACAAGGATGATTTCAACGAGGATGATTTAACTGGTGAGACTGTTAAGTTAAGCCGACCAAAGGCCACTAAGGTTCCTGATGCAAAGGGAAGCGATGAAGAGAAGACAAAGATAAGAGATGAAATAGAGGGGTAAATATGCCCCTATCTGGTGTCTTTGATAAGAAGAAACCTTCGTTAGCGAAGCGTGTCCTAAACTTCTATGAAGACGTTAGATATAATTATTTATCAGCAAGAGAAGACCCTAAAGGTTTTTCAAAGGATTGGCAAAAATCAATTAAGAGAATTAGAGAAGATTTTGATGGGCTAAATGATTTCTCAAGAGAAATGAAGAAGTATCTTGATGAAAAGATAGTTTTCCAGAAAGAAGTAATGAATCCAGAATCTCATCAGGCTAGAGATTTATGGAAACAAATTAAAACTCTGCGCTTTAATTCTGATGAATTAAATGACCCCTTTGCTAAACAAATGGGGGATAAAGTCATACAAAATTTAGTATCGAATCCCTCTATATATGCTATATTCATACACTATGCCCTACGGTCACACGCGCATAGTATTGATGAAGAATCTTGGGAGAAGAATGGGCTTTCTCCCGATACCATCACAGAAGGTGCGGTGGGGCTAGACTTAGCATTGGATGACATTACGACATACATTATAGAACACTATGGTGATGATGTTGACACATCAAAGGTAAAACCAAAGTTTAGGCCAGCATTAGAATTATTAGAAAAGGTATATCTAGAGAGAAATACCGAAGAAAATTGGCAGAAACTAATTGCTATGGATTTAAAGAAAAGTGACGAAGAAAAAGCAGAAATAGATTTCATAGTTCCTAACAAACCAATGTATAGAATATTTGAAATAAATGATATAAAAGACTTAAAAGGTTTTAGTGGGGAATGGGTAGTTCAAGAGAAGTACGATGGAATCAGAATACAAATACACAAAATGGATGAGAACATCAAAATCTATACTTATAATGAAAAAGACATAACAGAAAAATGTAAAGATGTTGTTGAAAGATTAAAGGCTAAACAATTTGGTGATTTAATATTAGATGCAGAATTAATTTTGTATGATAAAGACGAACCACTACATAGAGCAGATACTATTGCACACCTGTTTAAGAATAAGTATAAAGATGCTAAACTAAAGGCAAGAGTCTTTGATATAATGCATCACGAAGATAAGAATATTGCTGATGACCCACTTAGAGAAAGAATAAACATTCTGTTCTATCAATTTTCTCAACAGTCATCAGATGAATTAAGTTTCCCAAATAAAAAGAACACTCGCATTGCTGATTCTTTAGCAGAGGTTAAAAAATATAGTGAAGATATTATGCAATCAAGAACCTCAGAAGGAGTTGTAATTAAAGATATAGAATCTACTTATTACATAGGTAATAAGAAAAATCCCAAGTGGATTAAATGGAAGAAGTTTGTTGATTTAGATGTTATTGTTTTGAACAAAAAGAAAACTAAATCTAACTTGTATTCCTATACTGTTGGGGTTGGCCCGTTGAGTGGTGAAGAAACAAGAGAACATGGTGGTGAAGAAATAGATGGTAAAACATACCTACCTGTTGGTAAAGCATTAAACACTAAAGAAAATGTTGATGTAGGTTCAATCGTTAGAGTAAAGGTAGATGAAGTAAAGCGTAAAGGAACAGGATATAGTTTATTCTCTGCTAAAGTTATTGAAATACCAGAAGTAGAAGCCCCAGAAAAATTAATCACATTAGAGTTATTAGCAAAGGATAGTAGAAAATCACTAGCCTATGATGTTCAAGAAGCACTTAAAAAGTATATCATAACAGATGGTATTCATGGAGAAGCAGAAATAATACTAAAAGGTAATTATGAAGGATTTACTATTTATGGTTTTGAAGGAGATTCATTAATGGAAAAGAATGCTCTAGCAGATATGGATTCTTGGAAAGACCAAATTACTGAAATAAATAAAACAAAATCTTCTGATGCTAGAAATGCAATTAAACAATTCTTAAAAGAAAAAGACCCTGATGAAGAAGGTGTACCAACAAAAGAAATTTTAGAATTTGTTAAGGAACACCCAGACACAAAAGATAATGTTATGGATTTATTTGAAAATAAAACTCAAACACTAAAGAATTGGATGAATGACCAAGATGAGTTTGTACCTATGGCTGGTGAAAAATTTACATTTAATTCTAACCATATTTCTAAAAACACAGATGAAGAAGAAAGTAGAGTTGGAACCTTTAAGTTAATGACTACTGAAGACGATAATATTACTTTAGTGTTTGAAGTCAATAAGACTAGACAGGCTTGGAATATTGATATTGAAGACACAGAAGATATATTCAATTTGTTTGGAAAGGCTGGTAAATTCCCAGCAGAAATTGCCACTCGGATAAAGGGGAAGAAGTTACTAGATAAGGGCAAGATTGAACTAGGTGTTCAAAAGGACGGTTATCACGAATATAGAATAGATGGAGACAAGTTTGACACCAGACTTCACTTTAGGGTTGTACCTGTCAATGAAGAAGATACATGGTTAGTTTGGACAGGATACAAACAAGAGATGCTAGATATAAAAGAAGACAAGGGTAAGTGGGATTTATCTACAGATAGGTTTAAGAAATTAACCATGCAAATCCCCGAATAGCGTGGACTTCATATAGTAAATTGAGGAAGTGGTTTCATGCCGGAAGCGGTTTTACTGAAATCTGATACAGATGGAGCATTTAATATATTAAAATCTGATGAATTAGTTATTGGTGGGTATGCATCTATAGAAGTAGTAGACAAACAAAATGATTTAATAACATTATCCGCATTAGAAGAATCAGTAAAGAAATACATGGCAGAAAAGAAATACAGAAATGTAATGTCAAACCATTCAAATGTTCAGGTCGGGGAGGTAATAGAACAATATAGAGACAAACATGGTACTCTACACAAAACCCATGTTGATGATGTTGGCTTTTATGTTGTTATTAAACTCCGAGATGATATAGAAAAAGCAAAAGAAATTTCAAGAGGTATTAGAAAAGGTACTCTCCGTTCATTTAGTATAGGTGGACAAGCATTATCAAAAAGAAAAAAGTCTAGTAATGAATTAGGCGACTATAATGAGATAGATAAGTTAGAACTCCATGAAGTAACAATTTGTGAGAAAGGAATAAACCCAGAAGCAAAGTTTGATATTTTAAAGGAGGAACGTGATACAATGAGTGATAAGTTGGAAAAGACGTTGGAAGAAATTAATGCGCTGATGAAGCAAGTTAATGAACTCCAAAAAGAAGAAGACCCTGATGCGGAGGCAGCCAAAGCATCTTCAATGGGTTCATACGAGAGTATGGATACTAATGAGGAAAAGGAAGCAGGCGACTATAAGAAGCCTGAGAAGGATGAAATGGCAATGGCCGATATGGGTAGTGA
>TARA_A100001201_G_scaffold2406_2_pt1 | contig 10718 bp, 7 predicted proteins | sample TARA_A100001201 | Tara Oceans TARA_A100001201 (sample SAMEA2619872) | marine metagenome | biome: marine biome (ENVO:00000447); feature: surface water layer (ENVO:00002042); material: "saline water (ENVO:00002010), including plankton (ENVO:xxxxxxxx)" | depth 5 m | reverse complement strand
AGGGCGCTTCGGCGCCCAATACCTTTAACTTATTTAATTATATTATATCATGACAAAAAAAGTAAAAGTAAACCCAGCTGAAGAAGGTTGGGAAATAAAAGATAGAACATATGTTTTAAGAGGTGATAAAAACCCTTTAACATATACAATAAAATCAAGACATACAGAAAAATATCCTCTGTTATATTTTGATAAACATAAAAACTCACAAAGAGCATTAAGATATGCTACAAATCAATCTTCTTGTTTTACAGATGAACAAAAAGGTGAGGTAACTTTAAAACATATAATGTTTACAGATGGCTCATTAGTAGTTCCAAAAGAAGAACAAGCTTTGCAAAAAATGCTTTCATTATATCACCCTGATAGAGATAAAAGATATAGAGAGCTTAAACCTATTCAACAAGCAGAGTATGAAGTTGATGAAATAGAATATCAAATTGAAGCATTAAATATAGCTAAAATGCTAGATATAGATCAAGCAGAAGCAATATTAAGAACTGAAATTGGTTCTGAAGTAAATAAAATGGCTTCAAAAGAAATAAAAAGAGACTTGTTAAAATTCGCTAGAGATAACTCAAGATTATTTATTGAATTAGCTAACGATGAAAATGTACAGTTAAGAAACTTTGGTATCAAAGCTGTAGAACAAGGTTTAATAGAATTAGCTAACGATCAAAGAAGTTTTACTGTTGGTAAAAACAAAAGAAAACTATTTAGTGTTCCTTTTGATGAAAATCCATACGCAGCATTAGCAGCTTGGTTTAAAACTGATGAAGGAGTAGAAGTCTATAAGAGCGTAGCTAAAAAGCTTATTTAACAATAAAAATAGATTATAATGGCAATAAATGTTGATACTGTATACAAAACAGTTTTATTAATACTTAACCAACAACAAAGAGGATATATGACACCTGATGAGTTCAACAAAGTTGGAACTCAGGTGCAGCTAAATATATTCCAAGGTTATTTTGAAAAATTAAATCAACAGTACAGGTTGCCACAAAATGATACTGAATATGCAAATCGTGTTGAAAACATAGAAAAGCAATTACAGTATTTTCAAAGAACTGGAACCGTGGCTTATGTAGCAGGACCTCCTGCACATTATACTTTAACAGCTGACGGTACAGATGTAATATACAGATTAGGCTCTGTTTTTTATAAAGAGACAGAGCTTACTCAGTATGCTCAAAGAAACGAAATAACTCAATTGTTATTATCTCCCTTAACTCAACCCACAAGTAATTTTCCAATATATTTATATGAGAAAGATAAGATATTTGTATATCCTAAAACTCTTATTAGTGCAGCTGAAGCAACAAATGTAACTATATCTTACATTGCTAAACCTGTAGATATAGAGTGGAACTATACTGTTGGTAATGTTGGTCAATACTTATATAACTCTGTCACTTCAGTTGACTTTGATTTAAGTGTTTCAGAACAAACAAATGTTATAATACAAATACTAGCTTATGCAGGAGTAATAATAAATGATCCTACTATCATACAAGTAGCACAAACAGAACAACAACTAGAACAACAAACGCAAAACTCATAACACATGCCTAGACCAGATGGCGGATTAATCCGTGAAAATAATTTTCAGTATTACGCCGGAGCGCAGATATTATATACTTCAGTAGCAGCTACTACTATATATGATTTTACATTTAACACTAAATTAGTTTTAGGTAGCACAACGAGTTATGCACCTACAGATCCTGATTATACGCTTAATAATTTTAAAATATATACTAGTCCAAACGGTATAAGTAATTGGACTGAGTATATAACAGCTTATACATTAACTTATGTAGAAGATGGCTATAAAACAATAAGCAGAATAGAATTAGCGGCTCAAAGCATAGGTACATATGTAAAAGTACAATTAAAAGAAGAAGCTGTAGAAGATAATTATGGTGGTTATAAATATATAAAATTAAGAGAAATAATAAATAATTTTATAGTTGGTTACGTTGGTCAAGATAAATTAATACCTAGAGTTAACAGAACTGATGTTATATTCCATGCTAAACGAGGTTTACAAGAGTTTAGTTATGATACTTTAAAAAGTATAAAATCTCAAGAATTAACAGTACCAGATAGCCTTTCATTAACAATACCGCAAGATTATGTTAATTATGTTAAATTATCTTGGGTTGATGGTAACGGTGTAAAACACACTATATATCCTACTCAACTTACAAGTAGTCCTTGGGAAGCACCAGTGCAATCTGCTGATGGTGAAATAGTACAAGATAATTTTGGAGATAATGTTGAAGGTACACCTCAAATAAATGAAAGATGGCAGAAATCAAATCCTAGCAATATAACAGGTTTATATCCTAATGATTTTACAAATCCAGATTTATTCATGTATGATTGGTGGGGTGAACCTGGTGGACCTTTTGCTTGGTATGGTCAAAGATATGGCGGTGAGCCTGTTAACATGCAAATGAATGGTTGGTTTAATATAGATTACAGAAGAGGAACATTTAATTTTTCAAGTGATTTATGTAAAAAATTAATTATATTAGAATACATTTCTGATGGACTAGCTTATGATTTAGATACTAAAGTACCTAAGTTAGCAGAAGAAGCTATGTATCAACATTTACTATATAGTATAATGTCTACAAGAACCGCTACAGCTGCTATAGCTCCACAATATAAAAAACAAAGATACGCTGCGTTACGTAATGCAAAAATTAGATTATCTAATATTAAACTAGATGAAATCGTACAAGTTATGCGTAATAAATCTAAATGGATAAAACACTAATACATGGCACAGATTAAAAATACCTTTTTAAAAGGTAAAATGAATCAAGATCTTGACTCTCGTATTGTACCTAACGGTGAATATAGAGAAGCCATAAACTTACAGATTAGTAGATCTGAAAGTGATACTGTAGGTGAGTTTGAAAATGTGTTAGGTAATACAGAATTATTTGATACTGGTGGTAGTAAAAAAATAATAGGTTATGTTACTAATGAAAGTGAAAATATAATATATGTTTTTGCTACAGACTATAATAGTGCAGCTGGTGTTAGAGCTACTGCTGCTGCAAATATGGGAATATATAGATATGATGTAGATGCTAATAATTTAACAACTTTAGTTTCAGGTCATTTTTTAAATTTTAATCAGTCGTTTCCGATACATGGAGCTAATTTAGTACAAGAATTATTATTTTTTACAGATAATTTAAATCAACCTAGAAGAATAAATGTAACTAAGGCTTACAATGATAGTAGTCATTATAGTTCCGAAGATCAAATATCTGTAGCTAAATTTTATCCATGGGATAAAATAAAAATATATCAAGAATACAGAACAACTTTAAACGGCGCTGTAACTAATAATAATACAATAGTTATATCTGGTAATACTAGTAATATACAAATAGGAGATGTATTAGTAAATCATGAAAGAGGAACTACTTTTAACGCTATAAATGATATAACAGATTTAATTAAGGTAATAGGTATTGTTGATGCTACAACAGTTATATTATCTAAAAATGTTACTATAGCAAATGCTTCAGAAGAAATAGATTTTTTAAGAATTACAGCTCAAAATAAATCTAATCCGTATGTAGATAATTATGTTGAAGTAGCTGGATTAGGCGGTGGTGCAATTGATAACGCTGCTAAAACTATAACTTTTACAATGGCGCGTACTAATCCACCACCACGAGTAGGAGATTTTGTTGTTTGTACCACAGCTGGTCAAGAATCAAATATACCTACTGGAACAACTATAGTTGCTGTAGGTGCTAATTATGCAACACTTACTTCTTGGCAATATGTTATAACTGTTTCAAAAACAATGACATTTGCTCAACCTTCGCCCGCTGGTTTAGAGTTACGTATTGGTGATAATCCTTTTTACGAAGCTAATTGGAAAGGTGATGCTGCTTTATTAGATGATAAATTTGTAAGATTTAGTTATAGGTTTCAGTTTGAAGACAATGAATATTCTTTAATGGCACCTTTTTCTCAAGTTGTTTTTGTACCTAAACAACATAGCGAGTTTGGTGCTGGCCCTAAAGCAGATCCTGAAAAAAGTACTTTAATAGGTGATATGGATAACACTTATAAATCTACTATAGTTTCATGGTTTGAAAACAATGTAGATAATATAAAATTAAGAATACCAGTATATTATCGTTTTCCTTCTATATTACAAAATACTTTAAAAGTAAAAGCAATAGATATTTTATATAAAGAATCAGATGCTTTAGCTGTACAAGTGTTAGATACTATAGAAATTAGTAGTTTATCTCAAAATACAGATTTTGGCAACATGAGACCTGATGATTTAGTCTATGGAGATATAAATTGGTATTATTATGAATATCAATATAAATCTTCTAAACCGTATAAAACATTACCTGAGGGTCAAACTACTAGAGTATATGATAAAGTTCCTATAAAAGCATTAGGTCAAGAATTAATAAGCAATAGAGTTGTTTATGGTAATTATGTAGATAAGCATACTGGTCCTGATTCTATAGATTACAGTGTTAGTGTACAAGAAAAATCTGCTAAATTTAATAACTTAGTAGAATATCCATATCATACATTAAAACATAATAGAACTTATCAAGTAGGTTTTATATTAGCTGATAGATATGGAAGACAATCAGATGTTATATTATCTTCCTATGATAATGATCCTACAACTGAAGGTTCTACTGTTTTTGCTCCTTATAAAACTAGAGCTGAAGCAGCTAGCGGTGGTGCTGAACCTGTATTTGATTGGATAGGTGATGCTTTAAATATTAGATTAAATACTCAAATAGCAGTAGTAGCAAACCCGCCTACAGCTGCTGGTGAACCTGGAATATATAGCGCAACTAATCCGCTTGGTTGGTATTCATATAAAATAGTTGTAAAACAACAAGAGCAAGAATATTATAATGTTTATTTACCTGGATTTGTGTCAGGTGATCCTATAAAAAGTGGTAATACTGAAGCAGAAAAATATGCTTATTCTATATTATTAAGTGATAATATAAACAAAGTACCAAGAGATTTACAAGAAGTAGGACCTAATGATACAGACTTTGCTAGTAGTGAAACAATAACTATTAGAGTAAACAATCCTAATATAAACAATAGAGCTGGTAGACCAGCTGGTTTTCCTCAAACAGATGAACCTTGGAATAATCAATATTATCCTAACTTTTTATCACAAGAAGTTTTAGCTATTGGTACGGTAAGAGATTTAGAAGTCGCTGCAATACCTTTTGTAGCAGATGCGCCAGAAGGACCTTATGGTGCAACAGGTGTAGATACAAGTGTTGCTAATTTACAAACACCTGTAGCTATAGGTTCAATACCATGGGGACCGTCTCCAGGTATACAACCTTTTTATAATTCAGATTTAAATCCGTTTGTAATGAAGTTTGATACTACTGAAAACGGTGGTAATCCACTACTTGCTACATCTACAGTTCCTGGTCAAGTTGGCGCTGAGTGTACCGCTAATACAAGTGGTGCTAATTTAATTACCATGCAACCGTTTTTAAGTATCGCAGAAACTAGACCTTCATTTTCAAGATTAGGTTTGTTTTATGAAACAAATCAAGTAGGATTAATATCTAGATTAAATGAAGTTATAAATTCTCAGTTTGGTGGTGCTGTTAATACAGAAGTTTCAAATTTAGATTTTGGTGAAAACTCTAATCCAGGACAACAGTTAGGTGCTTGGAACGATGTAACGCAAGTTACAACTGGTACTAATTGGAATTTTATTGATGGTGCAGGCGCTCAGATAACAACAGGTACTATTACAGCTAGTATATTACAAGTTGTTGATCAAACAGGCGCAGATAGAACTAATGAAAATTTATTTAGATTAGTCGGACCTGTAGGAGCAAATAAAGAGTTTCAAATATTTACTAATTCAGCTGCCGCTGGTGGTGCTGATAAATATTTTTGGTATAGCACTACATCTGCAGACCCAGGTAATTCAACAGATATTTATACTTTTACATTTACTGTTGATTATAACGATGGAGCTAATGATTACAATTCTACTGTATCTGGATTAACTGCTACTTTGCAAAACTGCGTACCAACATTTGGTAATTGTACTAATCCAACTGCTGGATCGATAACTACAGGAACCACAACAATAAAAACATTTACAGGTGGAACTAATGGTAGTGTTGATACTACTGGTACACCTGCTAATAACACTAGAGAACTAGTATATAGTTTAGATTCTTCAAATTCAGCTGCTATACAAAACATATTTAGCGTAAGCAGCGCGGGTGTTATGACTGCTGGTGTAGGTCAATTAGTTCAAAATACTACTTATACAGTAGTGACAAGATTAACAGACGTAGCTGGTAATGGCGAACATAGTCTATGTAGTATTACATTTACAGCTGGTACTCAACATGTTCCTCAAGCAATATGTAATGGACAGCAAGGAGCTGCGCAGGCTAATTGTGGTGAATCAATACAATATTTATTTTTAAAAACCGCTACTAATCCAGCTGGTAGTGACGTTCTTTCTAATAGTCTTACCTTAACTGGTAATGGAGTTAGTGAAAACTACATACCAGGTAGTACAACTATTAAAAGATATAATGTAAGAGCTAATGCAGCTGCTGGATCATCAACAGGTGCGTTAACACAAGGAGTACTTAGATTACAACCTACGTTAACTGTAACTTCAGGAACTGGCACAGCTACTACATTTGTAAGTTTACAATATAGAACAATAAATCCAACTGGCTCTTGGACAAACGCAACTGATACAGCAGGTAATACTATTCAATATAATCAACAGTTATCTGCTAGCAACGGTTTTCCTATGTCTGTTACTTATGATGTAGATGCTGTAGGTGAATATAGAATATTTAACAACAGAGTTGGCGGTGAACCTTGTGGTAATGGTGGTGCGGCAAACTTTAAAGTAGTATTTGGAGATGCTACTTATGGTAATAGTAACTGTAGCGCTGGACCATTGTAATAATTAATAAAAACAAGTAATACTAATAATATGCCTGTAACTCTAGAAATATCATATTTTAACTCATTTTATGTGAAGAAGTTACAAAACTCTGATCCAGGTAGTGTGATAGTTGCTGTTGGTAATCCAGCTACTAATCCACAATGGCCAGGACCTACTGCAGATCAAGATCAAGACTGGTATATAGAAGAGTCTAGAATTAGAGGTGGTTATAATAACACTAGTGTAGATTTTGGAGTAAAAGCATATATAGTTGAAGAACAAGACAAACAAACTAGAAGACAAAATTCTTTAATATACTCGGGTATATTTAATTCTAGAACAGGTATAAATCAAACTAATCAATTTAGTGTTGCTGAAGAAATAACAAGATCTGTTGATCCTGTTGGTGGATCTATACAAAAACTATTTGCTGAAGATACTAATTTAACTATATTCCAAGAGCGAAAAGTAAACGTAGCTTTAATAGATAAAGACGCTATATTTACCGCGGAAGGTGGTGCTGTTTCTACAACTGCTAATATTGTAATAGGTCAAATAACACCTATATTAGGTAACTGGGGTATTAGTCAAAATCCTGAATCATTTGCTTATTATGGTTATGATAAATATTTTACTGATAGATCAAGAAACGCTGTATTAAAATTAGCTGGTAATCAAATTGAAGAAATATCTAGTGCAGGTATGACTGACTTTTTTAGAGATCAACTAGCAGCTATAGGTTTATCATCAACGGGTAAAGCAGTTGGTGGATATGATATATATAATAATAACTATGTATTATCTTTACAAGGTACAAATTATAAATTTAATGATAGTGATAATTCTGGTTATAAAACATTAGCATACGATTCTAAAATACAAGGTTGGACTAGTTTCTTTAAATACAAACCAGATCAAATATTTAGTTTACAAGGACAATATTATACAGCCTTTGGCTCCAAGGTATACAAACATTATACTAATACTGATAGAAATAATTTTTATACAACTAAAGAACCTTCTCAGATTAAGTTTATATTTAATCCAGAGCCACAAACAATGAAAACATTTAAGACTGTTAACTACGAGGGTAGTAATGGTTGGGAAGCGACTTCTATTATATCTGAAAATACTGGTGCTACACCAGCTGGTAGTAATCATGCTGACACTGGTGCTAGAATATATAGTTATGATGAAGGCGCTTACGTAGAAAACAATATACAATATAGAGCTGGTTTTTATAGAAAACAAAATAATTATCAAGCTTCAATAATAAACAATACTTCAACTCCTATGGCGGGTGAAGTAGTATTTGGTAACTCAATGACAGGTATAAAAGCTTACTACGCTACTGTTACATTAAGTACTGATGCTACTACAGATAATGGTGGTTTAAAACAATTATTTGCCGTAGGTTCTGAATATATAACAACTAATACTCAATAATATGCCAGGTCCAGCTTTAATATCAGCAGGCGTTAGTGTCATTGGAGGGCTAATAGGTGGTGGTGCAGCTAGACGTAGAGCTAGAGCAGCCGCTAGAAAAGCTAGAGCTCTACAAAGAAAACTAACAGATTTAGAAAACAATAGGCAAGCTATAATAAATCCTTTTGATCAAGCAACTAATTTAGCTAGTATGGCGCAAGATCTATCAGGACAATTAAGTAATCCTTATGCTAACTTAGGAGTAGCTACACAAGCTGCCGAAATGAAAGCAGAAGAAGCTGATATAGCATTAGCGAATACATTAGATACATTAAGAGCTACAGGTGCTGGTGCTGGTGGTGCAACTGCTTTAGCTCAAGCTGCTTTAAAATCTAAAAAAGAAGTAGCAGCAGATATTGAAAGACAAGAAGCTGATAATGAAAAATTAAGAGCTCAAGGTGAATCTGAATTACAATCTAAAAAGATGGCTGAACAACAAAGAGTACAACAATTAGCTATAAGTGAAACAGGTAGGTTTCAAGATAATCAAGCTCAAGGACGTATGTTTGCGTTTAATGCTAGGGAATCTAGAGAGCAAGGTAAGATTAATAGAGTTGCTGCTCAATTACAAAATGCACAAAATCAAATGGCGCAAGCAAAAGCTGATCAAAGCGGTGCATTAACAGGTATGTTAGGTAGTTTAGCAAAAATAGGTATAGCTGAAATAGGTAAATAGTAATAATATGAGACTAGATAATAAATACGTAAATAAAATATTAAAAGAATATTCTCAAAGCGATGCTATTGGTTTTAAAATAGATGCGTTTAAGCAGCCTATAAATGGTGGTAGTAATCAAAACACGCCAGCGGTAGATGCTATGTATGAGGGTACTAGTCAAGAATATGCTGATTTAACACAAGCTTTAAAATCTGGTAAAATGACAGGTCCAGAAGGTCAAGTAGCTCAAAACAGATTAAGAGCTTTAGATCAAGCACCTGGTGTAACTAAAACGTTTTTAGAAAATTTATACTCTGTATTTGACGGTACTGAAGAAAAATATTACGATCCTAATAATAATTATGAGTGGGCTTTGTTAAATAAAATATTTAAAGGAGCTCCAGGTTTTGGTGAAAATCAAGGTTATAGTATAGAGATGAAAATAAATGAAGATGGTTCTCAAGATTTGATAGCGTTTGGTAAACCATTTGATGGTGGTGAATTTAGAGTAAATAGTTCTTCGTTAAATGATATGTTAGAAGCAGGTATAGAGCCTGTGTCAGTTACACCTGATATACCTACAGATATGAAAGCTATTGCAGCAAGTTCAGGTTTGTTTGATGATGAAATGATTGGTGATAAAGAACTAAAACCTAATGCTAAATTAGATATTGAAACTTACGCGTTAAGAACACCAAGTGGCGAGTTTGATTTAGAAGAAGTTCAAATAAATGAAAAACAAAAAAGAAAAATTCATAAATTTGATAAAGATAAAATATTACAAAAAGTTGATCCGTTTTTAAGAGCTGAAATAGCAGGTATAATGGAAAACGAAAGCAGCGCTGTTGCTGCATGGAACATGTTTATTGGTTCTAAAATAACAGGTGAAGAAGATGCTCAAAGAGAAATAGATAAAACAGCTGGAGATAACAGTTGGTCTTATGATATTTTACCTTTAGACGCTAAACATAAAAGAGATTTTTATGAAGGATATAAAGAGTATTTTTTCGATAATTATTTAAAAGATTTTACTAAAAATATTATTCCAGAAGGAGCAGCAGGTGCTATACAAGACATTACAGTAGAAACAACAACAGATCAATTAAAAAACATAGGTTCAAAACTTAGTAAAAAGAATCAATTATTTTATGATGAAGTTTTAAATAATATGGCTTCAAAAAGAGCAGCAGCTAAAACTAATGAATAGACAACAGAAACAGCTTTTAAGTATATTTATACAGCAGGTAAAAAATGAATATGCTAAAAAGCATGAGCAAGAAAATGCTCAGATACAAGACGGTACGTTATCAGAAGCTGATAGATCTTATCCTACTTCAGCACCTCCTGAAGATTTTCTTCAAGAGCAGATTGCTGTGTTTAAAACTTCTAAAGAATACTTAGATCTTGGAGGTAAAACAACAGATATAAAGAGAAAAGATGGCGTTGAAGAAGTAACTATTTATGATCAAGATCAACCAGGATTTACATATGATGAAAGTGGTGATGCAGATGAATATAATGTTATTTCAGAATTAGAGCCAGTAGTATTAGGTGATACAACTTTAGAAGAGTTTGAAGAAGAAGAGCAGCAAGAAC
>TARA_A100001201_G_scaffold125079_1_pt1 | contig 10724 bp, 12 predicted proteins | sample TARA_A100001201 | Tara Oceans TARA_A100001201 (sample SAMEA2619872) | marine metagenome | biome: marine biome (ENVO:00000447); feature: surface water layer (ENVO:00002042); material: "saline water (ENVO:00002010), including plankton (ENVO:xxxxxxxx)" | depth 5 m | reverse complement strand
ACATCTTGCTGTTCTTGAGTACAAATAAAATATATATTCTTAATTTTATGTTGCCACTTCTTAAAAGGCTCATATGTTACTTCTATAAAAGTTTTATCACCAATTTTCAAAAACGGCTTAAATGTACCACCGAACCTAACAGCTTCACCAGCAACAGGAAATATTAAATTTATCATTTTTTACTCACCAAAATATTAAACTGACTAAAATATAAGTAATCAATATTAGTTTTTAAGAAGCAGTTAATAGCATGCTCAGGCGTTTCAACAATAGGTTCTCTATCATTAAAACTTGTATTTAATAATATAGGAACTTTTGTTCTATTTTCAAACTTTTTAATAAAATTATAATACCATTTATTATCATTTTCAGTAACTGTCTGTAATCTAGCTGTACCATCAAAGTGAACTACAGCCGGCACTTCTTTCTTTTTATCTTCTTTAAATTTAATAACAAACTGCATATAAGGACTATCTACATCTCTAACAAACCAATCTGTAACCTTTTCTCTTAAAATAGATGGTGCAAATGGTCTAAAAGATTGTCTATGCTTTACTTTTTCATTAATTAAATCTTTCATTTTATCACTTCTTGGATCAGCTAATATACTTCTATTACCTAAAGCTCTTCTACCTGATTCTGAGCCTTCATTAAATACTGAAACTATATTTTGATTGATAAGTAAATCAATTACACGTTCATCATCGACAATAGTACATTTTATTTCAGAATATTTATCTAAAGCTCTATCAACTTCTCGTTTACTATATGTTTTTCCTAGATAGGGAGTTATATTATCAATATATCTTTCTCTAGGTTTATTATTCATATGATGAACAATATATTGAATATTACCTAAAGCTAATCCCGCATCATATGGAACAGGAGGAATATAAATATTTTCAATAGAAGTAAATCTATCCCAAAGCTTACCAGTCATTACAGAATTTAATACTGTACCACCAGCTAAACATAAATTTTTATCTTCAGGCTTGAGATACATATCAATTAAATGTACAATATATTCTTCTGTATGTTTCTGTAGAACAGCAGCGAAATTAAACTTATCTTGTTCTGATAGATTAGTATAATTAGCAAAGTTAATTCTACCAGCAAACATATTAATCATATTTAATTCAGGAAACGAATTATGGTCTCCTAAAGCTGCCATAGCCATAACTGTACCTGCCTGGCATCCATAAGGAGGTCCTCCTCCTGACATTCCAAAAACATTTCTAGTTACATCTTGCCATGTCATCCCTAAATTTACAGTATTAGAATAACCAATATTAGTAATTTTAGTTCCATCACCTCTCCATATTGTAATAGTAGAAGGAATCAAATTACCATCTACTCTATCCCATCCACCGCCATCAATAGTAACGATCAGAGCTGAATCTAAATTACTAGAGAAAAATGCATTAGCAGCATGAGATTGATGATGACCAACTTCTATAAATTTATCTTTATCTATATCACCAAACCCTTTTGGATACCATTTACCATTTCCGTGAGGAAAGGTAGTAATAATATCAAAATCATCTAATGAACCAATCTTGCTATAAAATTCTAAAATATCACCATCACACTCTTTTATTCTAGTGTGTCTTTCTAATTCATCATGAGATATAATTTTATTACCATCATAAATAGCATACGATGAATCATGAGCTCCTGATGAAAATGAAAAAATCTTCATATTACTTTCCTCTCTTTAAAAATTTATCTAAATCTTCCGGAGTTCCTAGTCCCCACATTTTATCTATATCGTAAGTTTTAATCTTTTTACCATCTTGAATAGCTTCATTAAATACAGGACATACATAAAATTCATTATTAGTTCTTATATCTTTATCTATCATTTGTTCAGCATATTTAACATAATCTGAACCTTTATTCCAATAATAAACACCTACGGTAGCTATATTACTAATAGGCTTTTTTTCTGCTACTTCAGATACATATCCGTCTTTATCTAGCTTTGCAAACGACCATTTAGGGTGTGTTGCTTTAAAAGTAAGAATACCACCATCTATATTATCAGCTTCCATTGAATACATAAATTCATTAGAATCCCATTCTATAAATTGATCTGAATTAGCCATAACTAATGGTTCATCATTATCAATAAACTTTTTAGCTAATAAAGTAGTACATGCAGCACCTTCAGTAATACCATCTACCTGTACAATCTCACAACCAGGAGATATTAAGTTAAGTAAATGCTTAAGATTATATTTTTCATAATGAGTTTTTTGTACTATGTAAATATGTCTAGCATCTATATTTAAATTTTCAGTTACTACTTGAATCATCGGATTACCATCAACCTCAATAAGAGGTTTAGGAAATGTATAGCCTGCTTTTTCAAAACGAGAACCAGCACCAGCCATAGGAATTAATACATTCATTTTACCTCCTTGCCACTTTGGTGTAATCTTATTATTATTATGCTTATCTAAATGATATTGTATTTTTTCGAACGTTACATCTTCACAATCTTTTACTGCACAAAGATTACCTCCACTTTCAATAGCACCCTTTCTACCATGATGAGAATCTTCTATAATTAATGTTTGTTTAGGTGAAAATCCAAAATGCAACATACATTTCATATACATTTCTGGATGAGGTTTAGGATTAATTACATCTTGATTAGTATATAAAACATCTATATGTTCCATAAATCCTTTTCTTATTAATTGAAGTTTAGCAGTCTCTCTTATTGAATTAGTACAGCATGCAATATTATACCCTGCATCTTTTAATCTTCTTAAAATATTTACAATTCTAAAATCAGGAGTAAATTTATCAATTAATGATTTAGTCTTATCTTGCTTTATTTTCCAAATAATGTTATGTAAATCTTTACTTAATCCTTTCTCTTTAGTTAGCATATCTAATTTTTTAGTAGTAGATAAACCATCGAATTTAGAAAGATGCTCATTCTTTGAAATAATAAATTTTTCATCTATAGTTTCAAGCGCTTTATTAAGTGCATGATAGTGTAATTCTCTAGCATTAACTAAAACACCATCTAAATCAAAAATAATTAATTTTATCATCTTAAAACCTCTCTTGTTGGTTGATATGAATTTTCTTTAAAAATAGTAACCAACTCTTTTTCATATTCTTTATAATTCCATTTACCTTTTACAACAGCTGTAGCTATATATGGATAAACTGAACTGTCATAATGTCCTCCTCTCGGATTATCTTTTAACTTATCGTAACAGAATAGACCTTTTATTTTATTATGTAAACAATAAACACCTGCACTATTTTCAAACTGCCATATAGAGTCACCACCAGCATTTTTATATACATCAATTAATTTTTTTCTATTCCATATTGTAGGTTGAATAGCAAAATAATCTTTAGCATCTTTACTCATTTCAAATAAGTTATCTCCTACTTCTATACCTTGATTAGCTCCTGTTTTTATTAATTTTACAAAACTATAGCTTTGCTTTTCTATAAGCCAGTATAATCTCTTTATATAATCAATATCAGGTTGTCCATATAAAAACATATCTTCATGATGATAAATAATTATATCATCTTCTAATTTTTGTAAGCATGAAATAAATCTATCTTGATAAGATTTAGAATCATCATAATAAACAACATCCCAACCATCAGGTACATCTCCATCATTAGTAAATAATATTTTTTTAAATGATGAATCGAAATATTTATTTGTCTGGTTAAACAAAACAGGCCAAATATCAGAATAATCTTTATGTGAATAAAATATTAATGTCATATTACCATATACAAACTTTTTGAAGAGTATCACCACCACTTAAGTAACCTCTTGTATTTCCTAATCCCATATATTTATCAAGAGTAGATCCTATATCAAGATAAGTATTATTTTGATTAACTTTATGTAACTCCATAGATAAAATATCTCCTAATGGTCCGGCAGCAAATAGAAACGTATGATCTTCAATATTATAATCTTTCATATATTTTATAACATCGTTAATTACATCATAATTACTAATCCATCCTCCTGTACTGGCTATTCTAAAATCTTTTTTAACTTTAAAAGGTAATAAGTTAAGATCAGCTCGCTCGTTAGCTACTAAAATTATGTCTCTATTATTATATTCTTTCAAAAAAGTATTTTCATATATATTATAATTAGAATTTACAAAAATATTAGCCCATGTAATCATATTTTCTTCTTTATAGCAATTATCTTTCATCCAATTAAAGTACTCATCTCCCATACAACACCTACATCCTATACCAATATAGTAATTTTTTCCCGAATATTGAAATGATTCTATAAGTTTATTTCTATAAAATTTATGTTCATCAGGCTTAAATGTCCACCCATCACAGTTAGTTAATCCTTTATCTATCAAAATAGAAAATTCGCCATCGGCAAATTTAGAGAAAGCAAAATGCTCACCGCTTAAAAATTTATCATAAAGAGCATTTATCTCTTTATTAAAATTATCAGTTAGAGGCATTAACGATCTCCCAACCTTTATCTACACATGATTTTACTATTTTGTCACGTAATGTATTATGAGTAGATTTTTTATAAGATGCTTTATCGTCATTACCATAAGAAGCTCCTTTTATACTACCCCACTTATCTCTATCAGAACCATGCGGTGGTACAAAAGTTTTTATATTACCATATCTTTTGCATTGAGAAGAAAATTGAATATCTTCACCATTATCCCAACTTATAGGATAATCGTACCACATATACTTTAACCATTCACGTTTAAAGAACCAAGCATGTCCAACTAAATCAACCTCTATAGGCGTTTCACTATTAACACCATTCCAACCTACCTTCTGATGCGGATTATAAGAGTTACCAGAACCTAAAATAACACCAGCTGAACCTAATATGCCTTCATTAGTTTCCATAGTTTCTAAACAAGATTCAAACCACTTTGATCCAGGTATAGTATCATCATCAAACATAGCTACATATTTATTTTTAGACAATAAAGCATAAGCAAATCTACCGTGAAACTTATAGTTGTTATTACACATAGCTATATTACAGTTTAAATGACTAAAATCATATTGCTGACCGTCTTCAGGATTATTATACCAAACTGAAATCTCGAAAGGTTTAACAGTTTGATTTATTATAGCATTTATTTGCTCTTCTAAATATTCAGGTCTATTATAACAATTTAAAATAACTGATATCATTATATTGTCTCGTAAAAAGCATTCTGCGTTTCTTGTCTTCCGATATTCTTTGGATGATATAATGCAAATTTTTCTTCTGCAGGTAAGTTAGCAAATTTAGTATACCCTTTGAGCTGTTCATGAACAGGTTTCATCCAATAAATTTCTTCTTTATTCTGATATATTCTCATTTGCCAATCGGGAAAATTAACCCATCCTTTATCATCAACTCTCCATCCCCATTTTGCAATATGAGCATCTGTAATACCTGCAACAGTATTTACTCTTGGTACCCAGTAAGCTTCTATATCAGGATTAGTTTCTAGTATAAATGGTAGAGCTTGCATTAAATACTCATTAGGTATTTCATCAGCATCTATTTGAAAAATCCAATCACCAGAACAAGCATTATTTAAATTATTTTTAAATGCAGCAAAGTTTTTATTTAAAGAACATTGAATAAGACTATATTCAATTGCAGATCTATTTTCAAATCTTTCACATACATTCCAAACTTCATCAGTAACATTTTCTTTATCCATCTGAACTACAACTTGATCTTCTGATCTTTTATGTTGAAATAGGAATGTTAATAATTTTTCTATTTCTTTATGCTCATTGCATACTGTTATTGCATAACTTATTTTCATATTATAAATCCAAAGTTTTTTGTAATTCCGGTCCAAAATCATAATCAAGTAATTGTAAACCAGATACATTTTTTAATATAAGAGTTCTATAACTAGCATTTAATTTGTTAGCTAATTCGTTTTTAATTCTGCCTTCATAAATTCTTTTTGAAGACATATTCATATCTATTTTAGCTAAATCTAGTCCTCTTGCTTTTTGAAATCTAGGTATATACCTTACGCCAAAACCTTTTGCAAAATCTCTAAAATTTTGTAAAGTAATTTCATTCATACTCAAGATATGTAACTTACCTTCCCACATCGGGTTTATTATAGTAGCTGCATATTGTCTACCTTCACCACCAATAGTTTTATATCTTAAAAAACATATCATACCTTTTTCTAATTGATTAGGTCTAATAATATGTCTAGTCATACCCTGCTTTAAATGAACTGCTAACATTATTGCATCCCCAAATAAACAAGAGCTTCTTTAAATTCATCAAACTTATTAGCTTCTTCTAATCCAACTCTAGTTTGATAAAATTTACCTGGCTTATCAGGTATAGGATATTGATTCTTTTCTGACTCATCAACATCAAGTATAGGAGCAACAATCCAATTATATTTATCAGGTGTTCCGTCAGGAAACAAAATACCAGCAGGTAGTGTTATAGTAGTAAGATACCATACTCTACCATTTTTAACTTTTTTAGTTTCTTTAATGAGTTTAGTTACTGTATCTTCAAATAAATCACATTCTTTACTTCCTTCAAGAAATGCTTTTCTAGTAAAGTAACCAGTATCTAAATCTAGTTTATCTTCACCTTCATTTACTATATTATCCATTTATCTTCTCCAATTTAGGTAATTTTAATTTAGGTAAATTTAACTTAACAGGTTCAGGTACATTTTCAGTAATAATATTTTCGAATTTTTCATTCATTTTTTCAATAGTAAAATTATCTTTTACAAATTTTCTCTGCTTTCTTGAAACCTTTAAATAATCTTTATATTTTTTATAAATATTTTTCATAAGTTTAGAAGCAACATTATAATTTACATAAAACCACATAGAACCTTTAGTAAATATTCCTTCTATTAAAGCTGAATTATCTATTTCTTTTAACTCACCAGGAAGCTTGAAAGCATAATCTTTTAAGAAATCGATATGTCCTGACCAATTAGGTGCAATAACAGGCTTACCTGTAACACTAAATTCTAATAAAGGTCTTCCATAGCCTTCACCGTGAGTAAATGAAACCATCGCTTTTATCTTTGGATGATTATATAAAGAATTCATTTCTTCGGGCGTTAGATCACCGTGAAGTAAATAAATTTTAGGTTGATCTTTACCAAAATTTTGTTGTATAGATTTTATACGTCTGAGCATTTCATATCTATCCATTACACTAAACGTAGCAGAACTAGTTTTTATAACTAATGCAGGTTTTACTCTCATACTTCTAAAAGAATCTATAAATGTATTAATAGTACCACCTATATCTTTTCTATCATGAGAAAAAGATCCTTGTAACCAATGACCAACAGTTAGAAAACAAAACGATTCAGGTATTTCATTTAATCCATTTACAGTTACTAAATTTTCTGGTTCAGTTTTATCAAAAATATTTATGTCTAACCCTTCAAATAAAACTTCAACAGGTTTAGTGCATTGTAAAGTATTTACAACGTTACCATTTTGATCTTTATTATCCCATTTAGTATCAATAAGAGTATTTTTTGAATGTTCAGAAGGTACAATAATCATATCCATTCTATTACATCCTTCTATCCATGCAGGTTCAACTCTATTACTTTCAATACCAGCAGTAATTCCAATATTCATACTCTTACCTATTTTTTGAAATTCATTAGGTACAGTAACTTGAATCCATACATCAGGTTGAAATTGTAAAGGTCCTCTAGGTAAAAGAAGTTTAGTAATTTCATCTTCAGGAGATAATTCAGTTCTAGGACAATTACCCCATCTCTGATCCATAATCTTAATATCAAATCTATCCATTGCAATTAAACTTCTAATTAAATCTCTTGAATGATCTCCATATCCACTTCTACTAGAAGCTGGACAACTTATAACTAATGTTTGTTTCATACTAAAATCCCTCTTTTAATTTCAGGTTGTTTCTCACCTGTATCTATAATTACATACTTCTCTCTAGCAACAAAATTATCAAAACATTTATCAATACTCTTTGAAAATTCTTCACACATACTAGCTTTAGTAAATCCATTTTTAATAGCCCACTCTCTACCTTTTAATCCTCTCTTTTTACATTCTTCTCTTCCTAAATTATACCAATGTTTAAGTCCTTCTTCAATTGATTTAATACTTGGTCTAGAGTCGTATATATATGGAGTAACAGGAGAGCCTTGTAAATTAAGTTGAGGCCATAATGGATATGTCCAACTACCACATTCCTTACTTATCATGCCTGTACTATTACTTGGAACTTCAGCACTGAAGTCGGTAACATTCATTTCTCTATCACCATCCTTATCAGTGACAGTGAATCCCATCTGATCTTGTAAACCACCTACAACAGTAGTTATAGTAGGAGTACCAGCCATTAATGATTCCATATGAGATAATCCAAATCCTTCTGCAGAAGATGGATTGCAAGTTACATCAGAAATATTATAAAGATAATTTAACATCTCTGGTGATAATTTTTGAGAACTAAATGCTACAGGATAAGGACATAAAGCATTAACTAAAGCAGGTAGGTCAGTACCGTGATTATCTACCGGATCAGTATGTAAAATAAGTAAGCATTTTTTAGCTTCTTCTTCACTTAAAGAATCACACATTTTAGTATAACCTAAAATAAGATCTGAGGTTCTTTTTCTATGTATATTTCTACTATTAAATAACGCTATAAAATCGGCATTATTTCTATCAACCTGCTCTTTAAATTCAAGTATTTCTGCACTTAAGCTATCAACAGGTTTAAATATATTTTCATCTATACCATGAGGTACATATGTAAGATCTACACCTTCTACTCTTGGCTTATTTACACATACATGCTTATTTATATTATAAGTTTGTTTAGATATAGCCATTAGTAAATCACATGATTCATAAAAAGGTTCATTCCAATGAGGGAAAGGTAAATCGTCCCATATATTATAATACATAAGAGGAATATTTTGTCTTAATTCATGCTCCATATTGTATAACCATTGCCAAAATCTAGGATCAGTAAAGTGAACAATACCATCAAACGTACCTTCTAATTCCATTACTTCTCTTAATATTTCTTCATTACCATAACCATCAACAGGATAAATTTTTACATATGCATTATCAATACCTAAAGTATTATTTATATCTTTAGATAAATCAAATATTTTACCCTTATCAGGATGTTTAACTGCTCCACCAATTTGAACCCAATCATACTTATGAGCAGTTCCAGTAATTAATGAATGCGACATCGTTCCAACACCTGAAGGTATACGCATATCGTCGGATAATAATAGTAGTCGTTTTTTACTTTTCATAACCTTTCTCACCTTTTATTTATAAGCTTTCTAAATTTTTCATCTTGTATGTAAAGTTCAATAGATACATTTACAAGTTGTTGAAATGTAATACCATTCTCAATACATAATACCTTAAATTGCTTATGATTTTTTCTGTCTACATTAACAGACGTTAATAACTTTTTGTTTCGTTCCATAACCATTTCTCCATTTGTATATATAAATATACATATATATGCTCAAACTATGACATAATGACAACTTTTTTACCTTTTTTCTTTGCTTCATTAATAGTATATAAAGTACCATTAGAATTATCTGTCATAAATGCAACTAAATAATCTACATAGTTAGCAAGCATTTTATTTCTCTGAAAAAAATATTTAGTACTATATTGTTTTCCATAATATGCGTCATGTAATGCAGAATATAAATTTCTATTAGTATGAGCTGGATTGAATTCAAGATAGTTACAGTCTAATTCTAAAGCATATTTTTTAGCATATTTGTCAGCACCGTCTGTACAACCACCAGAAACGATAGTAAGCTCTTCTTTAAATTTATTTTTAAGCATCCATATCATTTCACGAATCTTTCTTTTATTTTCATATGTACGTGAACCTATAATACCTACTCGCATAATCTCTCCTTAACTGGACATAGATCATGTCTATCTTTGAACTCACACCACTTACAATTCTTTTTATTTTTACCAGCAACACCTATATGAGTTCGTTCTAAATTATATGAACCATCTTCATTAAATGCATTTTTTACAAATTCATCTACAGATCTATTTATTTTATTAAGAGTAGGTTTACCAGACGCAGGAGTAAATAATTGAACTCTCTTCTGAGGAAAATCAGTATTCTCCCATAATTTACGTTTTACTATAAAATACTCTACTCTAATATTATCTACAGGCACATTGAACTGCTTTGCATAATAAGATTTATAAAGAACTAACTGAGCAGTTTTAGTCTTATCAGCTTTCTGATGTTTATTCCACCCCATAGTAGAAGTTTTAATATCTATAATCTTATAAGTATTATCTCTTTTATCTTTAATAATAAGATCAATATAGCCTTTGAATTTTATATTCTCATTTACATCCATAGATATATTAAGAGGAGTTTCTACACCGATAAGTTCATGATTACGTTTCTGAAAATAAGCACCTCTATTTTTAAATATAAATTCTAATATCAAACAACCTTGCTCGTAAAATTCTCCCATCTCTTGAGCATTTGTAAAGTCTTTCTCTTGACCCATAGCTAAAGCTTTACGATATTCTTTAGCCATAAAGTCTTTCAATATCTTATTCCAATCTTCTCTATCAGCTGCAGCAGCGGAGTCTTCGTACATAATAGTAAGATACGCCTGAAGAGTTTCATGAAAAGCAGAACCAAATAGAGT
>TARA_A100001201_G_scaffold142414_1_pt1 | contig 10732 bp, 12 predicted proteins | sample TARA_A100001201 | Tara Oceans TARA_A100001201 (sample SAMEA2619872) | marine metagenome | biome: marine biome (ENVO:00000447); feature: surface water layer (ENVO:00002042); material: "saline water (ENVO:00002010), including plankton (ENVO:xxxxxxxx)" | depth 5 m | reverse complement strand
GGTGTTTCGACCTGCCGTAATAGTGGTCGGTCGAGCGTTGACGATGTAACCTGTCGTACCAGGATAGTCGCCAGTTGATTGAGCCGCCGCCGTATATTGACCGCCATTTGTCCATAGTCGAGTTACGCTTCGCGCTGACATAGTAGTAAGTCAGTGTTTCTACTACTTAAAGTATTCGACACCGTATGAAGTAAATTGAAAAAGCCCCCACTTCGTCAACCGAAGCAGGGGCTCTAACTTCCCGCAGGAAGTTAGTTCATGGAAACTAAAACCTTTCAACTACCGTTGACCGACTCACATGCCTTGACTTTGAATCAAGGTTCGCTTGTACCAGTCGACGTTACCTGGGTTGACGGAAATACCCATCTCCAACAGTTTGTTGGCGATAAGAGCATCTGGACCGTCGTACAGGGTGTACTTGACGAAGCACTGGAGTTCACCAGCCGCCAGAGTAGCACTAACGTTGTTTGATTGGTAAGCAGTGACACGAACGTCCCATGTTTGACCTGGCAAGACGTAAACGTCAGGGTACAGGGTGAAACAAGGTTGGAAGTTCACGCTTCGTGGGTATGGGCTCGCTGAACCTGGGACACCGTCGTTTCCAACGTTGTCAGGGTCAAGGAAGTAATCCGTGGTGTTGATACGGATTTGAACGTACGCACGAGGTCCTGAAACACCTGTACTAGCGGCGGTAGAGCCATTACCAGAAGATAGTCCACGGTAAGCAACGGAAGAACCACGGTTGGTGAAGGCAGACGGAGTGACCGCGATGTCTTCAATTACACAGAACTGAGTTGCAGTGGTTTCAGCAGGCTTGGTAATGTTGTTACCGAATCCACCGACGAAGATGGAAAGGGCTGAACCGAATTGTGCAGTGGTCATTGCTGAACCAGACACGTTGGTTCGGCTAGCGTCCCACTCGTAAACTTGGCTACGCATTGACATTACTGTGCACCTCCGTTAGCAGCGGCAGCAGCCGCAGCAGCAGCAGCGGCACTTTGTTGTTCAATCAGGGTTCGCTTGTACCAGTCAACGTTGTTTGGGTTAACAGTTACACCAAGTTCCAACAGTTTGTTGGCAATTAGTGCGTCTGGGCCGTCGTAAAGAGTGTACTTTACGAAAGCAGCAACGGCTAGGGTTGAACCTGCACCACCAGGGCTACTAGCGCCTGAGTTGTCGATGACGGAACTGTAGCGCATGTCCCAAACTTGTCCAGGTAGGACGTAAACGTCTGGGGTTAGTTCGAACGCATTCAACAGTTGGACACCGTTGTCAGCATTTGCAGCGCCGACTGTGTCACTGCTACCACGAGGGTAAGGTGACGCAAGTCCAGGGACACCTGCTTGCTGTGTTACGTCTGGGTTCTGGAAGTAACTGGTAGTGTTGATAACTACTTGGACCGCTCCGCCAACGTAGGCGGAAGCAGCAAGGTCCTCAATTACAACGAACTGGGTTGCGGTTGTTTCAGCGGGCTTGGTAATGTTGTTACCGTACTGTCCTGTGAAAACCGAGATTTCTCGGTCAGTAGGAACGTCGACCGCCACGGCGTTTAGACCGCGTCGGAGCATAAAGTTCCCAGAGGTAGACAGATTAGCCCATTCATATACTTGGCTTCTCATACTCATTTTATCATCTCTTGCACTTCTTGTGCAACTTACATTGGTTTTTTGGACTACTTAAAGATTACGGTATTGGAACTGGGAATGAATTTCCCGTTTTCGGCACCCTCCTCTAAAGAGGTAGCCTTACGGCACGATGAATAGTTGCTAGTAGGGTCGCTAAGTGTATCCGATTTAAGCGTGTCGCTTAATCAGTTTATTGTTGACCCAAGTTTCGAATAATTTTCCATCTTGAGTGTAGGCATCAACTTGTCGACCTTGATGATGTTCAATTTCATAGGTTTCGCCTGTGGATTTGTGGAGTTGTTGTGCCTTATCAATGGCTTCCGCAAGAGTTGGAGCATCATCCACAATTTCTCGCCCACCCTCTTCCATGATATCTCCGACCACTTTCTTGATGAGGAATGGTTCTGTATCAAAATAGGCTTGTTCAAAATCGTTCTCATTTTTAGACAAATTTTTAACAGTATATAATCTAATGAAAAACAACATTAGGAAAGAAATAGTGAAACCGCTAAGATATAATCGCCACAATTCTGAAGTCGTGCCTTGTCTCAAAGCAATTATGCCGCCACCTACTATAAATACAGTACCGACTATGGCAGTAAAGGTTAGTAAATCGGATTCAAACTTATCAATAGTTTTACGACGAGAAATTAAACTAGGTAATTTTTCACCGTAACTTGTCATGATTACACCTCATGGGCGTAATCAAACTGCGCCAACAATTTTCTTAGCAGTGCCCGTGACTTCTTTGAGTCCCGCACCTGGAGAAATTGAGGCCTTACCAAGTCCAAGGATGTCTCGACCTGTGGAGATGTAAATTGCTCCGAATAGAATACCGATTCCACCTGCAACAGCAATTACATTACCTAAGTAAGGAATGCCGTAAATTCCACTAACAAAGTCGCCTAGTGCACTAACTCCAGGAATGAACGATAGTCCACCTGCGGCTAGAATAAACATCGAGACTCCAACACCAAGTTGAAGCGTTTTCTTTCCTAATTCCATTAAATCCATTTTTATTCACCTTTTCTTTATGCAGTCACTAAATCTTCGGTGACAGTGACTAGACCACCTGCGATTGGAATTTCTTCCACTGTTTCTTTAACATTTCGTAGAACGTTCCAAGAATCGATTAAGATGAATGCTCCTGCCGCCGCAGTAACAAATCCGAAAATGTGCCCCAAGTTAAATCGACCGAAAATTTTCTTATTTAGGTCTAGACCTGTGGCATAGCCCATAGCACCGAATCCAGTGATGAAAACTACACCACCCAAAATCATAGTTCTAAAGTTTACATTTCCTAACATTTTATTCACCTTACTGACCAATTACACTACCCATGCCGATAGCACCTTTCATTTCATTGCTAATGGTTGTGCCATTAGCGTTCTTTGTCATACGTCGAGGAATGGTGTTACCGCCTCGGCGAGCCGTTGTGGTTGGCGCTTGGTATGAGTTGAACACATTTTGAATACCTGCCTTGGTCTCAGCAGTGTAGTGTGCGTTCTTTTGAATCATAGTTGGGGTGTCCTCAGCGTAGTAGGCTTGAGGTTGGTAAGAAGTAGTCTTAGGCATAACGGATTCCACGAAGGCGTTCTTAGCATCAGAGCCACGTTGTTGTAGTGCACCTGTTGCTTGCATGAAAGTTTGGTCGTGGTCAACGGCGGAAACTCCACCGCCACCGTAGTTAACTGGAACTACATCCATACCGAAATCTCCTTCGGCTTCAGGACCTGATGCAATTTCAGCCGCTAGGGTAACATCCTTAGCAGTTGCGGCAGGGTCGATAGTGAATGGACTAGTATCTACTTGATAGTTGGATTGTCCTGCGGAAACGTGACCGCTTCCAGTCGGGGAACGCTTAGTGACTGTTTCGGAACGCTTTGTTAGGGATTCAACAATACCTCGGAATCCTTGATAAGCAAGACCTGCTCCCGATGTAACAAGAGCGTACTTGTAGAAATCAGAAGAAGCGCCCATACCTAAGTACATAGCCGTAGAACCAACAATGATAGTGGCCAAACTACTAACGGCTTGAATGCCCGATGGAAGTAGTCCTAGGATGTAAGAAGCACCTGCATTAACAAGACCTGCTCCAAATCCAACACCAAGGATGGTTAAGAAATAGTCCGTGTTAATGTATGAAGAGGGAGAGAATGCTTTACGAGCGGATTCGACAACATCAGTTGGAACTGCGATTATTCCATCTACGACACCCATAGCAGTGTCAGTCGTGTTAGCAACGATGCCTTCTGCCGCACCACTCCAATTTCCGTATTGATTATCTTGATGTCCTTCTGCAATAAGGCTGCCATCTTCCTTGATTTCGGAAACGGCGATTGCTTCGTCTACTGGGCTGACCATATCTATCACTCTCTCTCTCGACTATATAAAGATTACCTTATCATTGCATACTCATTTCTACAGGAGGAAGCACCCTTTGTCCCAATGGATTTCCAAGTTCATCGACAGTTGGCATGGTTAAAGGTTCAGGGATAACCGTGTCACCGAAGATAGATGCGGTGTTTTTCAAGACACCGACACCAGAGTAAGTAGGAGACATAGCCAAGTCAATAGGAGGTTCGGCTAGAGAAAAGTTTCCAAAGGCCATATCCGCACTTGCATTTAGAACGTTTCCTTCGGACTGAATGAATTCAGTTGGTTGGGTTTCACGTACTGCCATATCCATCGAGGAACGACTGGTGAAACAATGGGATACAACTCGTTGCGAAATGAGTTTCTTCTCTTCGTAAGAAATGGTGTCGCTTTGTTCGACAGCATTAAGGAATCGATTGCGAGCGTTTGGACCTGTGAACTTTAGTTTGACTCCAGGGTCGGTGACGGAATAAGGAATGAACAAGAGGAATCGCTTTTCCACGGTTTCAGGCTTGTAAAGTGCCCAAGTAGCCGTGCTAGGCTCGTAAGCCAATTGATATGAACCGACAGTAGTGTCTAGAAGTGTGTCACCACATTCAGGACCTGCCTCAACGACATCGGGCACGACGGGACGAGGTTCAGTTGCGCCGACGATACCAAGCGAAACACCTAAGAGGTCTTCGGTAGATGAAATATCACGAGGCAAAGCACGAAGTTCATATTGACGACCGAGTGTTTGGCCGACACCATACATAGCCGACTCCATAGGATTACGCTTTAGAGCGTTTTGAATAGCGCCATCGAGTTCCATCATACTACTACTTCCACCTTACCGTTATTTAAAGATATTCATTTTTCGCACTCTTTCCGCATCGTCCCAACCGAGAATGGCTTCAACGATTGAAGGGCGCAAATCGGAGAAAGAATTTACCTTACCTGCATACATCCAATCAGTGTATGTGTTAGCATACGAGTTCCATAGAATTTCGTTCGCACCTAAGAAAACTTCTATACTACGTAGGCTCGGAATTTGATATTCAGGACCAATGAATCCTAAGAAACGAAAATCAGTCTCGTAAGGGAAAGCATCAAAGGTTTCCATACTGTAACTTCCTGCAAAAGAGGATTCGATTTCTTCGTAAACTATCATGAAAACACCTAATTCCGCAGGATTTCCTGTTAAGTAATTACTACAAGTAAACACGACGGCAGTCGCAGGATATTCATCAGCAACAGGCAACATGTCGATGTATTGCCCTGTATTGATTTCGAAACTGTCCTTATCAAGCCAATAGCCATCACTGTACCAGGCTTTTTCCGTCTCGGGAATCTCTAATGGCCGATAATATTGAATGATTTCGGCTCGTTCTTCATCAAGGCCGCTCGGTTTGAAATTACGATTAACATACTTAAGAATGGCTTTGGCTAAGTCGTCGAAATTAGCCATTTGTCCTACATATTTAACATTTCCTGCTCCGTAAACGGCATCAATGTGATTGAATTCGCCCCGCTTTTGCATTTTCTTGACTTGCTTTCGTCCTCGAACCGTACCTAAATCAACATACTTATTAATTCGTAATCCCCAAATGTCCTCCACGAATTCATTTTCAGCGTAAACGACTTCAACACCCATGAGATTTTTCGGTGACTCTTCACTCATACCTTCGGGAACGGGTCCAAGATGATACGTGGTAAACATGAGGAAAAACGACAGGCCTGCATCGAAGTCAGGACCTTGGTCTTCATCAGGATAAAGTTCTGAAGCAATTAGCCACACACCGTCTTCATAACCAACTTCGAAATTTTTCGGAATAGTGTCTAGAGGTGCGGAAGTCAAGCCGTTCCCTCCTGTTCCGCTCCGAAAGCGTAATCGTCTCGACCACCATCTCTCCAACGATAGTAAGCGTCTTCGTCGTCATAATAATCATCATCACCTTGATGATAATAATCGTCGTCATCTCCCCATTTCAATTCATAATATTTATCGACTAAGGAACTTTTTAAATCACTAGCGTATCGGATGATACCTAGGAACTCTCCCGTTTCATATCTTTCACAATCGGCAAAGTAACTACAAACAGCCTCTAAGTCAACAATCTCCATCCATCCTTCTCGACTTGTATCGAAATCTACGTAAACTCGAATCAGTTCGGAGTTATAGAGCCTATCGTCTAAATTTTTACTCCTCTCCATCAAATTGTTATTTTGAAACAGGAACGTCATGCCCTCATACTTGGGTCTAAGGCTAGTGACGTCACCATACCAAAGCATAAAATTTTCTTGTGTAATCCATTTTTGCATTTCTTCTGACCAAAAACTAGTGTAGTTTCGAGGCATAGCAATCGGAGTGTTATCAACCAAACAATCACCTCCGTGTATACATAAATGCCACGAGAGATGAAATAAGGGCTCCACCCACTAAGACACTAAGGCCACGATAATCCTTAGTCTTTTCTTCAGACAATAACGAAAAGGTTTCTTCGGCATTGAATGGAGTGAATGCTTCAATCTCGGCTCGCAACGAAACAGGTGTTGATTCCGCCAAAAGGGTTTTCACCGTTTCCTCAGCATTTTGTCCACGATAATTCTTCTTACTCCACATTGCCGCCGCTAGCGTTAAGTCGTGAGCCGAAGGTGCGGCAAAGCCTGCTAAAGACATTTCCGCACTTAAGGTTTTCACGGCATCATTCATACCACCTTGCTCGGAAAGCCAAGATACGAATTCGCTTAGTTTCATAGTTTGAACTCGATGGGCTTCTTCGGCCGCCAATGCACCCTTGACGGTTTCAGCCGCTAACGGCTCTTGAATTGGAACGTGAAGTGGTGCTACTTGAGGAGGTGTCGGCACAGGGAACTCGGATTCGGTAACTTCACCCACAGCGACATCAACAGGCTCACTCGGCTCACTAGCCGTCGGAGGCAAATCTACTTCCATTTCACTCGGGGCTTCTTCAACAGGAGTTTTCGTAAATTCCTGCTTCAAAGAGGCCAAACCTTCGGAAAGTTCTGAGTCCATGCTTAGTTTTACATGGTTCAGTTATTTAAAGGCTTTGTCTGTAGCGACAAAAGTTTTCCAAAATCCTTTGGAGCGCGACAAGACCAAGTTCCATCACGATTTTTCTCTTCCGACCAAGCGGTCAAAACGTGTCCTTTCCGAGATACGACATAACAAAAAACTAGTTTGGGATGAGAAGTCTGGTCGACTACTGTAACATCTCGTAAATAATGAGAATCCGTCGGCGTCGAAGCCGTGATAATTTCGGACTCTTGCCATAGATTTACTAAGTCAGTTAGTCGAAGTTTCGGTATAGTCACGTTTTGTTTTCCTGATGCAACATCACGTTTGATGCCTCGAGCGTAAAGTTCCGATTTATGTTCAGCGGAAACTTCGTGCGGATACCCCATTTGAATCCGAGCCGTCGCCGTTAGTTTGAGTGGCTTTTTCGGACTCGACATTTGTTGAACTTGACGTTGGAAAGCAGGCAGTTCATCCGTAAACCAAGCAGGCCAATAAACGGCTCTATGATAATAGTAAAATGGAACTGCGTCCGTTTGAACATCTAGGTAAAAATCACCAATGGTAAAACCTGTCATGCTCTAAGAGTAATCAATCACCCATATAAAGGCTTTCACTTTTTCATGGAGTGATAAATTATTCCAAGACCTGCAACAAAGGCTGTGATACCTAAGACATTTCTACCGCCAAGGCGACTCATAACCTCAGAAGCCTTAGTGTCAGGGTCTGGTCCTTCTCGACTACCATCCCACTGCAGGACGCCTTGTCCTGAGTCGGGTGCGGAATTGGCCGAACCAAGTGCACCAACGCCAACTTGATTAGCAGTTAGAGCATCGGGGAAGTATTGGTCACCATAGAGAGAACCATCGTAGTTCATTTCCGCCGATTGTACGAAGACATCGGACGGAGGGGCGGATGGAGAATCAACATTGACAATATCGAAGCCCGAAAGGGTAGAATCATCTAGTGGGTCATCACCTGTTGGCATCTCATTTGTTACCATAGCACCAGAGGGCTCGGCTCGGCGGTCTTTCTTTTCACAACCACATGCATCGAAAGTTTCCGAGTGCTTAGTACACCAGTTTTCCGCATTTAGGTCTTGCCCAAAGTTAGAACCACTACCGACTACACCGAATTCAGCGTTCTTTTCCGCCATGCCTTTAGCCACAGCGTTACCAACCTTTCGTTCCCAAGAGGAAATCTTGCCGTCTTTGTTTCGGTCAGCCTTTACAGGGTCGAAATCTGGATGGTCTTCCGCAAACTTAATATCGTTTGGAGGTGCGGACGGTGAATCAACTGAAATGATTTGGTCACCCGTGCCTGCGGAACTTGGTTCAGCAGTTTGAGGATTCATATCTGTAGAGAAACTACCCATAGGAGTGTAGTCTTCGGGAGAAGTCATTGGAGACTCGGCTCGCTTGCGTTGTCGAAGGTATCGTTCCATACCTGAACTCATCATGTCACGGTCGTCACGAGTCATCTCCGCACGTCGAAGTGATTCAGCACGTCGGGCACGACGAGATTTGTTAGCCATACCTCGCTTTCCGTATTTAGCACGACCAATCTTAGCCGCCGTAGCATCGCCAATCTTTTCGGCTTCTTCACGACTCATACCCTTTTCAACATACTCGTCTTCGATTTCTTTTGATAATCGGTCGAATTTAGATTCAGCCATCATACGGTTGCCACGGTCCATTGTACCTACTCGAGAGTATTTCCTTCGTCCCATACTTCGCTCCATGCCTGCCGACTCGTCTCGTCGGTCACGCATAGATTGACTGTGACGGCCACGATGACTCATACCTAGTGATTCATCCATGCGGTCATTATATCCTTGTGCTTCACGAACGAAGTCGCCAAGGTGTCCTTGACCAGGCTTAAGGTTGGCGTTAGGAGTGTATCGGCGTCGGTCAGCCGAGATGCTTCGACCACGGTTGGTTCGACGTGTTTGTCGTCCCTTACTGTCGTAGTGAACGTAATCATCACCATCAATAACTCGGTGAGCGTAATTATGTTTGGCTTCGGCTCGCTTGGAAATAGTTTCGGCTAGCCATTGACCATCGGAAACAGGAGTAGGGTTGATTCCTTCGACCGCTTTACTTGTATCAGCCGAAATATTGTCAGATGCGGATTCGGAACGGAAGGTTTCAGCCTCGAGAGTTTCGGCGTATCCTGTAGTAGTGTAATCTTGTCCCTTTCGCTTTTGCTTACCCATGTTACGACGCATTTGCATCATGTTTTTCTTGTTGCGAGAACGGTTGCCACGTCGAAGCATTCTTTTACTTGGCTTCTTTCGGGGAGCGGCAAAGGTTTCAGCCGACATACTTTCTACAGTAGCCATATCAGCCTCGTTAACGCCTTCAATGAAACTTACAATTTGGTCTTCCTTTGCTTCTTCATCCTTAGCAGCAATGATTTCCGTGACAATGAAATCGTCTAAGGCCATACCAGTTACTTCATAATAACCTTCTTGACCAACGGCAAACTCGAATGGCAACGCCTCACCAATTACCTCATCACTATCTAGAGCAATTTCTTCTCCTTCAATTACAACCATAGTGGGTTGGTCGACATTGTCAACCATAATAGAAGTAGGTCGGAAATCGTGAGCATCCTTCTTCCCGATTTCGAAATAAAGTGAAGCGTGATAAGCCTCACCGTCACTGACCTTTTGCCAATCTACCTTATCAGGTGATACAATACGAGAATCTGTATAAACTTGACGGTCTCCTGACCAAGAATCATTAGAGAACGTCCACCAATCTTGGGACCAAATATATACTGCGAAAACTTCTTCCATAATCAATCACTTACCTTAACGTCTATATAAAATTATCTCTCCCTTACCCATACCAGGTGCGGACGGAATTCCACGAATCGAGTCGTCACTAATCTTTAGCAAAGTGTAGTCTTGAGACCACTCGACAAGGGTCTTCGTAGCACCGATACCAGTCATACTATCTGTACCGTAGTAGGAACTGTTTTCAGCAGGGGAGATTTGTTGTCCAAGTCGACCATCATACGAGAAAGCCGAGGAAACGACAGGATTATCGCCACCCAAAGGACTTGGAGGCATCGAAGGAACTTCTTGGAAAGGAACATTTACACCCGATACTTGGAAGGGGAAGTTGTGCTGAACCTCGGCAGGTGCTTTACAACAAGGAGTACGTCCTGAGTAATCAACAGGAATCATAGTACCATCCATCAAGCGGGCTTGTACGGACGGGTCATAACTAGTTGGGTCAATGTGATGCATCAATTTTAGAGGACGCAAATCATAGTTGTTGAATTCTTGACCAGGTGCTAAAGCGTTGAAGGTCTTTTGCTCCGCCGACTTAGTTGGGTCCATGCCAGGACGTCCTGTCGCAGGAGCGACTTCTTTGGCAGTAACTTCATTCGTGTCGACAAGGTCGTCACGCTTGAATCCTAACAGACTGCCGAGACGACTCCACACAGATTGCTCTTGAGCGATTTCTTCTTCGATGGGTTCCGCCACAGGTTCAGGCTCCTTAGCCTTATAAGGATTCGGATTCATCGGTTGAACATCGATAACACCAGGTCCATAAGGAAGCGTATTAACCACAGGACCTCCGTGAGTAAGGTCTAGGGCTTGATAACCCATAAAACTTTGGCTCAACGATGTCGGAATGATGTCGGCAGTCGAACCTGTCAACTCGATAAACATGGTTTGATAGTCTGCGTCAGTTACAACCAT
>TARA_A100001201_G_scaffold46751_1_pt1 | contig 10773 bp, 7 predicted proteins | sample TARA_A100001201 | Tara Oceans TARA_A100001201 (sample SAMEA2619872) | marine metagenome | biome: marine biome (ENVO:00000447); feature: surface water layer (ENVO:00002042); material: "saline water (ENVO:00002010), including plankton (ENVO:xxxxxxxx)" | depth 5 m | reverse complement strand
GGGATCGATTGGGGCGAAGTATACGCGGCGGGGATGATCTGTTTATCCAAACTGGTGGACATTCACGTTTCCGAAGCAGAGGTCAAAGAAACGGAAAATTTTACCGACGCGGCGGCCGGTTAGACTTTCAGATCTTGGAGTTGTGCCGGCTATGGGGCCAACCGCCCGGATGGTTCTATACACTCAGTAAAACCGAACAGATCGATCTGTTGGCGTGGCATCGGGTCCACGCCCAACCATCGACGCCGAAGAAGGGCCAAGGAGCCGCCCGGAAAGCGTTGGGCAGTGTAGAGGGCACCGACGCCGGCAAAGCCTGGCTAATGGGCAAATAGATGGCAAAACGCAGCAACCGGGTAAAGGTGGGCAACGTTGAGATCGAAGTCTCGGACTTGATCGAACAGATGATCAATCAAGTCCGCCAAGGTGCCGCGGGTGAGGTACTCCAGGAAATGGAAGAATTTCAAGCCAACCTATACCAAGAGGCGACCCGGACTTGGCCCGTCGGCCGGATCCGAAAAGCCGGACCGGGCGAACCTCGAATGAGTGGCGAACAGCACCGCCGCGCACGCCAGGAAATCGACCGAAGATCAAAAGAAGAAGCCTTCGCCAGCCGCCGCGGGTATTTCGTAACGAATCCACGGGAACATTCGATCAACCTATTCGACGTTACCACCACCTTGGATAAGCAAGGTGTAGCCGTATCCGTCACTAACACCGCACCGTGGGCGTGGGCGGTGCGATTCGGGCGCGAAGCCTTCAGCGGTCAAACGAAAGGCCGGCGGGCGTGGACTGAACTGATCAGCAAACCAGGCAAAAAGGGCGCCACGGCGATAGCGGATAATATGTCCGATCGTCTGTTAGACTTGGCTGAAAAGGGGAAAAAATGAGCAGAAGAACCGCCGTGGATTTTACCCTACGGGCTAACATTACCGATCTCAAATCGGAGTTGGGCAAAGTCCCAGGCATCACCGAAAAAGAAGCCCGGAAGATGGCAAGCGCCATGGAGAAAAACCTCCTACGGGCAGAAAAAGCCGCCAAAAAAGCCGCGATGACCACACGGGGCGACTTGGCCCAAGCCATCGGGAAAGCGGTCCAGATGACCGAAAAATTGGCCACCGCCGCCGGTGTCACCGAAGAACAATTTGAGGGACTTAAAAACCAGGCGATGCAATTGGGCGGCCGCGTCGATGATTTCGCCGACCAGTTGGGCCGCGCCGATTCGTCGCTATCTGCGGTAGCCGGCGCCGTTCAGCACCTCAACCCAGAAATGGCAGAAGCCGCCCGAATGATGGGCGATGCAATGGGAGCCGCCGAGGGTTTGATATTGGCCGCCGCCCAAGCTCCGGCCGCGTTTACCGTGTCGGCGTTGGCCGCCGGGGCTCTTTCGTTGGCATTGGCGGAAGTCAACGAAGAAATGGAACGGAACCAACGCGAGGCGGAGCGCCAAGAAAAGATTTTCAACAAATTAGAAAAGCTAACCAAGAACCGGACATCCATTGAGCACAAATTGGCCGACGCTTATGGCGCCCAAACCGATGCCCTGTTTGTGTCAACCCGGGCCCATGAGGAGAACGAGAAAGCGATAGCCGCCGAAGTGGCAAGGGCTGATCAGTTGGCACGGGCGAACAAGGGGATCAGATACCAACGGATCGCCGAGGAAACCCGAGCGTGGGCTCAAAACCAGAGACGTCTAAATAATGAGCTGCTCCAATTTCAACAGCAAGCCAAACGGAATCAGGTAGCGCTACAGATCGAGGAAACGCAATACAAGATCCTACAGATGGCCACCGCCAACCGGATCACGGATCTCAACCGTTTAGCCGACGCCAGCCGCGCAGCGGGTAACGCTGAACACGCGGCTGCATTGACCGGCGCCATTGATAGCGCAATGACTCAACAAGCCGTTGATAAATTGGCAAACGCTTATAATAAACAACAAAAAGAGACGTTCGACGCAGCGAGAGCCCAAGCCGAGTACGCTGAAAAACACAAAGTGGGCCAATCCGCTGCAATTGCTAATATGCAAGCCGTTGAACTCACTAACGCCGAATACCAGGTCAACGTAGACACGGCGGAAGCATTAGAAAAACAACTGGAAAAACTGACAGGTCAACAATTCGCACTGTTTGACGCTCAGGGCCAATTGATTGTATCGGCCAAGGAATACCAAAAGAGCAAAGCCAAAGATCGGAAAGATTACCAGAGCGCTGTATTTTTGGCGAATTTAGAGACGCACGCGGCATACGAATTGAACGACGCGACAATTCTCAAAATGAAACTACAGGGCGACGCGGCCGACGCTCGAAAGAAACAGGCAAAAGAAGAGCAACAACGGTTGGCCGATGAAGCCCAAGCTCGGGTTGAAGCGTTGGAAAAAGAAGTAGCCGCGTTTACCGACGCATCCAACAAAAAAATCCAAGCGGCGAAACTGCAGGGCATGTCAGAGTCCGAATTGTTAGTCCAACAATTCCAAAACGAAAACGCGCGATTGGATCAGATCACTCAAAGTTTGGAGGCGGAAGGAAAGCTAACCGAGGACAACGAAATTCTAATCGCTGAAGCCCGCTTGGCGGCGTTGGATTCGTATCTCAGCGGCAAACAAGCGCTCGAAGAGCGAACCCGATCCGATGAATCCGCCACCGCTCAAGCCCGGCTCGAAGCCATACAAGCCGCCGCTACGGCCGAACAGGCCAAAATGGAGGAATCCAAACTATCCACGGTTGAATTGATCGACTTAGACCGCCAACGCCAATTGGCCGAGCTGGCCCACATCGAGGCGACGATGGAGGCCAACAAAACGCTAACGTTGGCAATGGAACAGGAGATCGCCGACGCCCGTATAGAGGTAAACCGGGCGGCCGATGCACAAATTGATGATGCCCGGGCCAAACGCCACGCCATATCGATGGCAGCGCTTAAAAACATGACGATAGATACTGTGATGCAATTCGAAGATCTGATCAGTGGCCAATTAGATCAAATCGCCGAAAAAGACCGGGATCGGGCGTTACGGCTTTTCAGGGTTGCCAAAGGGATCCGGGCATCAGAGGCTATCGTCAATGGGCTAACCGCAGTGACCACGATCATAAAAGACGAAGGGATTACGCCCCAATCCCTTGCCAAAGCCGCGATGGCCGTCGCTATCGCGGGCGTTCAAGTGGCCAAAATCCGAGGGGAAGAGCCATCCTTTCACTTAGGTGGTGTCCGCCCGATGACCGATCCGAGTGAAACTATCGCGCGTGTTCTACCAGGTGAGGCGGTACTCAATCGAAGCGCTACCGAAATGTTGGGGGATTCGGGCGTCGAACAACTGAACACCGGCGCGGGTGCTTCGATTCAGGTGATCCCGGTACCGGTCTATAAACATTTTGATCGATTCATTCGAGACGAGAATAAACGCGGCGGCCGGTTTACAACGATAGTCGAGGCCCAAAATGATAGACCGCTTGGGCAGAGGGGATACTAATGGGAAGCGACAAAACCGGAACCCATGCGCGCGGGCTCGCAATCCAGGACCAACGGCTGACCAGTGTATGGACCGCCCAAAGTACCGGACTCCAACAGGCGGATCCGCGTCCAGGGATCCCAACGTCGGGCGGTGACTATGAATTAGTGGTCAACGCATCCGGAGAAATGGCGGCCGATCAATCGGTTCGGCTCTACACCCACACCGGCGGCGCACCGGGCAAGACATCGGGAGCCCGGGTCGTGTGGCGGGATAGCAGCGGCGTAAGCCTCGGAAACGACTACCGAGGAAAAGACCCGGCCAGCCTGATTACCTATTGGGAGTCCATCAATTGGATAGACGGGAGTGGGACGCCATCGTCTACCATCGATCCGCATATGGTTACCCTATCCGATCAAACGGTCGTTTTGGCGTATCGTTACTTAGCATCGGGTGTACCGTCGATCGCGATTCGGACTCGCAACAAAACTACCGGCGCGTGGGGTAGCGCTTCCCTGGTATTCACCGGATCCGCCGCTATCAGTTGTGGGCTTCCGGGCTTGGTCGTTCTACCCGATGACAAAGTGATGCTCTACTTCTGGCGTCAAACAAACAACGAAGCAAACATCCGGGCGTATGTATCGACCGATAAGGGCGCCAATTGGTCATTGGCCAGCGGCGGAATTTTGGCGTCCACCATTTCAACGGCCGGTAGTTTCGGATCTGGTAATGCCGGGTTCGAGTTGGGCCGGCTTCGTGGCGCGTATGCCAATGGTCAGGTTTTGCTGGTCGGCGAATTGCAGGACCACGACACGGACAAGACATCGTGTCAGCATTTCATCCAGTTAGCGTCTAACTCAATGGGCGCCGATTTTTCCCAGGTCGAAATTGCCAGCTCAGACACCGTATTTACAGCGGCGCCGGAAGTGGTCGCCCATAACGGCGAATTTCTGATCTATTCGATCAATTCCACGGTCAACCAGATCAAGCAAACCCGGATCGGTTCAGCTTATGACAGCATATCCAACAGCTACGGAAACACGGTCATAACTGGGAACGCAATTAGCGAAACGTCCTTTATTTTCGCAACGTTGGCGGGCGGCGGCGAATATGCGGCGGATTCCGATCTGGCTGCGTTTGTAGACCCGGAGGGCCGGCTCTATCTGGTCGCCACCTATTTCGGGAACGGCGGCGGAACAGGAGCCACCAAACAGGTCACCATTTACCGTTCAGACGACAACGGGGAATCATGGGCCGCAGTTGGAACCAAGGGATCGCTATCAACGGGCGGTGATGGGATTTGGTGGGAATCGGGCGATAGTTCAACCTATCCAACCAACTACACCGCCACCGCGTGCCAGGGCCGGGTAATCGTAGTGACCAATCACGGCGCCGATCCGGGAAATGAGGATAACAGCCTGTCCGCGTTCTATTTAGGCGGGTGGTCGCAAGTTACATTCCCGCAGCGCGGCGACTATGCCAGCCAATTAGATCAAGGCGTATGGACTCGAACGTGGGTTCCGTTTGATATTCCCGATGACGTGGGATGGACGGCGGCGGGTACAGCGTCCACCGAATCAATAGACACCGGCGTGTTGGCGGTAGCTGCCACCGGCGGCGGCGCGTCCCGGACTTATTCACTGAACCCGACCAGCACCGAGACGCAGGGGATGATTTTGCGTTTCTCGGTTCAGTGCACCGTTGGATCTGTCACTTCTGACGTTTACGGGGTCACCCTACGGTTGGCCGATGGGTCCAACGATCGGCAAATCACGATCCGGCTAAGTACAGATAGTTTTCGGGTGAGGGATGATAACGCCGGGTCGGCATTGCATACCGAAACATCGGTGGATCTGGACGGTTCATTCATCGAATTCCTTGTCGCGATGTCCGAGTCCAATCTCAAAATCTGGTATCGAACCGCCGGCAATGGGTCAGATCGAACATGGACCACCGCGATGACCACCACCGCACTGAATAACAACACCGGTAGCCCGGACTCTAACAACTTGATCAAGTGGGGTGCATTGGGCGCCGGATCTGGCAAGTGGGCGGAGTTCCATTACGCAGTCGCAGCCGATACCGGGAACCAACTATCGACCGGTCAAGATAACCCGGACGGCTTGATGGGGGAGATCTACGCCGGGATCGGCTACCGTACCTATATAGATAATGGGCTTTTTATTAATGCAAGCGATGGCCCGGGACTTCCCGGCCAGTTTTACGACATCGCGACCCGGTACGGGTTCAGCGTCGATCGAATATTCGCGGCAAACAGCCCAAGTCCGCGAAGCCGTTGGCGGTCTACCGACACCACCGCCCAAACCATCGCGTTTCAATTCGATGCAGTGGCCAGCACCACCGCCGAGAGTGATCTTGGTAATGAGGCGATCTGCGTGGCCCTATACGGTATCAACTTCAGATCGTGGACGCTGGAGGGCTACGACGTGGACACCACCGCATGGGTCACGATCGGCGCCGTGGATGGTTCCGACGGGCTTTCCGGGTTGGCGTTCACTCGAAACGGATCCACGGTAGTGCCAAACGGTGATGAAAACCTGTATCTCCACCTGAATGAATTGGACGGCGCTTCGATTTCATTGAATGGAACGTTTCGGCGTATCAAAACCAACACGGCCGGAAGTTGGGACACGTCCGCCACCGTTAAAAAGACCACGTTGTTTCTCGAAGGGATCAGCAATTCGGACCCCACATCTCATGCCAATGGAATCATCATTCCAAAAAACGTGGCCGCCGTGTTTAATACCAACGGCGCAAAGTACAGCGGGTATCGAATCCAGATCCCAAGTCAAACGACGGTGGATCAATATTTCGAGATCGGGAACGTGTTGGCCGGTCCTATTGAATTTTTCGGCCGTCAGTATTCGTGGGGGCGCAGCATCACCACCACGCCCAATGTAGAGCTCGACACCCGACAGGATGGCGCCATCTATTCCCGCAAATTTGGACCGGCCGCCCGGGCCATTCGTTTTGGTTGGGCGGAGGGAGTAGACACCTCCCAGATCTACGCATCAAACCCGGATCCGGACTACATCAAAATCCATAGCAGCGGTGGGCCGGTGGCTTCTGTTTCCGACGTTCCACACCAGATGGACGGATTGGCTACTTTGATCGGTCCCGATTCGCCGGTGGTTTACCTTCCGGCCGTCGATGTCGGGTCCAGCTCGGTCTTGGTCTACAATCGACGCCACGAAATGATGCTGGGCCGGTTGACCGGTCCGGTCCGTGTGGAAAATGTGGTAGGGGATGAGCTATCCGATCCGGGTGAGGTTTTCCGGGTGAGTACGATACAGATCCAGGAGTTGGTCTAAATGCCGACACGACTTCCAGCCCATCGATCGGCCGATCTGATCTGGCTACTTCGAGTAGATTTAGGCGGGACTCCGCACTATCTATCGACCGAACAGATCAGTCTAAGCCGCGATGACGGAACGGTCATAGCCTACGATGGCGGACTAACTGAGCCGCAATATTCGGAAAGCCTTTCCCGGTTTAGCTATACGCGGGATGCCTTGACGCAACCGATCGAAGCCGTTTTTAGTGGCTTAGATATGGCGGAGCACCGCCGGCGCGGTTTCTTCCTGTCAACGGCTCAGTGTGAATTGTCGATCGTGTTCCGGGTCAACGGCGTAATCCAGGAAAACTATGAAGGTCGACACCTGATTATCAAGGGATGGATGTCCGAGCCGCTTTTTGGTCATCCAGATCGGCCGCCCGGATATGTGGTGTTTTCTATCAACTCGAATCCTCACGATCTGGTTGGAACGTTCATCGATTCAACCATGAGGATCAATAGCCAATCGATGACGAACTTCATTAGCGCGGGAAATCCGCTATCATCGGAAAGTGAGGATAAAGTTTATCCGTTAGTATTCGGCACACCGGGCGTCTATTCAGACGAAAATCAAACCCTGTCCAATGCACGCGGAACTCCAGGCTATGCCATAAGCCGAACCAACGTAAGCCAACACGCCAACGAAGTATTGATCGCCGGTCACCACGTGGCCGCGTCAACGGTTCGAATCCATGCCACCGGCGCCAATCCGATCAGCGGTCTAACGGTGACCAATGGCTTCGACTATTACCGGAATCCGATCGCTTATGTGGATGTGACGAGCCAGCCCAACGCTTTCCGGGCGGCCGAGGAATTTTGGATCACGTTCAACGATGGAGCCGGGGTTCGAAATCCGTTTGCCACATCGGGCGTCGTCAACGGCGCCGGGGATCTAATGCTATGGGCATGTACGGAGGCCGATTTCGAAGTCGATCACGGAGCATGGTACGCGGTTCGGGACTATCTCAACGCGTTCAAATTCTCCGGGTACATCAACGATCCGGCGGTCACCATATGGCAATGGATGACCGAGATCGCCAAATTCATTCCGACGCTAACTATCCGAAACGGACCGCACGGGATCTATCCAATCATCCAGGATCTACGGTCCAACGTTAGCAGCGCCACCGCCATTACGGCGGGTCCTGACTTCTACCGGACGGGCCCGTTATCGTTGGAAGGTGACCAGGGCGAAATCATCAACACCGTGTCGATCGACTTTGCGTTCAATGGAAAAAACAACGTCCCACAAAACTACACGGTGATAGGTGAGCCCGATCCGGATGAGCCCCAACGGTTTTCCACCACCCATTCGATGCTATCGATCAACCGGTACGGAATCAGGGAAACCGCAATTGAGGCGCCATTTATTTACGATAAGAGCACCGCCCAATTGGTAGCCGAGGCCATTGTTCAGACTCAAGGACAGATCCCGGAAACCGTGGAATATCAGACGTCGATTTACTATTCGTTTCTGAATCTTGGCGACCAAGTGGCGCTAACGGATGAGGACATCTACCTGACGGATCAGATCTGCACCGTAGCCGGCCGGTCCTGGGACTCGAATGGTTGGAAGATCCGGCTTCTAATCGAGGACGATCCTATTCGCGATCCGCGCTATAGCTGATATGATAGGGGCGATCCCAGATTGACCGACCGACAGAGGGAAGAAAATGGCGAACACGGTAACCCGCAAGGGTAATGAAATTTTGGTCCAGATCACGGAAACCAGCGTTTCCAGCTCGACCGAAGAAACGATTACCTTGGGAGTTACCAAGGGGCGTGTTCTTCGCCAGGTCAGCGTCAAGACATCCGGATCCGGCTCAACTGTCGATCCGATTTTGGCCCGGACATCCGGCGGAACGGGTGTTGATATTGTAATGGAAAACGCCACGGCCGCGGCCACGGTTGACAACCAGGTCACCGGCGGAGTCCCTTTCTACACACCGACCGGCGTTTTGTACCATAAAAGCTCGCCCGATTCGGGCACAAACAACGCTATTACGTCAGAATACATCATTTTAGTCGGTTGGGAGGGGTAGCCAATGGGACTGAATAGACCAAACGTAACCGGCGGCGGTGGCGGTACAATCACACAGGTTTCCGGCGGCTCTGCCATTTCTGGCGGTGGCTCGACCGGTTCTGTTTCGGTGGCATTAGACGTTAGCGAACTAAGTGACGGAACAGTAGCAACCGCCGACAAGGTTTTGCTATTAGACTCCGACGGCTCGACACAGGTTTTGGAATCCGTGGATGATATGGCGGGGGCTTTGCCAGCGTTGACCACGGAAGCCGCGATCGACGTTTCAGCCGATTACATTTTGTTTCTAGATGGCGGCGCTACAGGTACAGCCAAAAAAGAATCGATTGTAGATTTGGCCACGGCGTTAGCCGGTGGGACTGGCTTGTCTGCCAGCTCTGGTCAGTTGAGCGTTGACAGCATCACCGCCACGGGCGCTTTGGATTCGGGTTCAATCACCAGCGGGTTCGGGGCTATCGACGTAGGAAGCTCAGCAATTACAACGACTGGAAATCTAAATGCAGGCGACGCAACCTTAACCGGTGGCGATCTGACTTTTGGTAACGGTCAAAACGCCAACGTGACAGTCGGCGCCGTTTCGGGTACAGATGCGGCCGGCAAGTCGCTAACAGTCAAAGCCGGGCAGGGAACAGGCGCGGGCGCGGGCGGCGACATTATTTTCCAAACGGCCAACGCTGGCAGCAGTGGGAGCAGTGCTAACCCATTGGCCACCGCGCTAACGCTATCGGATGACCTGTCGGGGTCATTTGGTGGGCACGTTTCGATCCCCGAGGGATCAGCGTATAAGATCGGATCCACCGCTATTTTAAATGATGCGGGCGGAACGTGTACGCTGTCTAATATTGATTTGATCGACGCCACAACAGAAGCCACAATCGAAAACGCTATTGATACGCTGTCTAATTTGACATCGGTTGGAACGATTACAACCGGGACGTGGAACGCGACAGCAATTGGCCAAGCTTATATCGCAGCCGACGCGATCAACGGTGATAAAATCGCCGACGACAGCATCGACAGTGAACACTATGTTGACGGCTCGATTGATACAGCCCATATAGGCGACAACCAAGTCACATTGGCCAAAATGGCCGGGCTCGCACGCGGAAACATTATCGTGGGTGATTCCAACGGCGATCCGTCGGCACTTGGGACGGGCAGCCAAAACCAAGTTCTAACGGTTGATGCAAACGGTGACGCCGTTTGGGCGGCCGCTTCTGGCGGCGGAGGTATGTCCAATTTTATTTTGGAAGACGGCGCCGGAACTGAGGTTATCGTATCCGATGGAAAGGAAGTCAAATTTATAGAGGGCGGCGGGATCGATATCACTTGGTCCGACACGGACAACGGCACCGACGCCGATCCCTATGATCTGACGTTCACAGTCAACGCTACCGGCACGGCAACCGCGATGGTCACCGGTGGCGCTTTGACCGGCGCCGATGCTGCTCAACAAATTATCGCCCAACAGGTTTTCAGCTAAGGATTCATCATGGCAACATTCACCAAAGCACATCTAAGCGGCGCGGCCGACGGTTTGGCCGTCAAAGTGGCCGCCGAATCATCGACCGGAACCACAGTCCACACCGCAGTTTCCGGAACCACCGCCGGATCCTTCAGTGAGATCCACGTGTGGGCCCACAACAATAGCGCCGGCGCGGTTACTGCTACTTTTGAATGGGGCACGACCACCGCCGCCGATGGTAATTTGACCGTAACCGTACCACCCAAGCAAGGTTTGCTGGCTGTTATTCCAGGTTTGATTTTGCACAACGCTAAGGTGCTGACGTGTTTCGTTGGATCGGGTGACGCAAACAAGTTGCTATTATTTGGTTTCGTTAACGAGATAGCCTAATGTCCCGCCGTTCAAGATACACAAAATCGGTTGGCTTTGAAGGTTTCCGGCCTGATTTGTCGGCCCGTTGGACGACG
>TARA_A100001201_G_scaffold117877_3_pt1 | contig 10794 bp, 1 predicted proteins | sample TARA_A100001201 | Tara Oceans TARA_A100001201 (sample SAMEA2619872) | marine metagenome | biome: marine biome (ENVO:00000447); feature: surface water layer (ENVO:00002042); material: "saline water (ENVO:00002010), including plankton (ENVO:xxxxxxxx)" | depth 5 m | reverse complement strand
AGATCATTTGTCGTGACAATACCTACAAATGTTCCTTGCTCAGCAGTGATCGTACTAAAACCTGCTGGGAATACATCAGCACCATTACCACTTCTACCACTGATAGTAAACGGAGTTCCAAACTTTCTTTTTGTTGAAAGTTTCAAGTCGGCATTGAAAGTCTGAATACCAACAGTAGTTCCTTGATGAATAGACTTAACATTTGAAATACTATAATTGGTGGAAATTGATACCGTAGTATTGTAATTTACACCATCGACAGAAATTTTTTCCCCTTTATGGAAAGATCCTCTAACTTGTCTAAGGCTGAATGTTGAGATGCCAGATGCATCATCAACAACAAAACCAGATGCACCACTATATTGTCCAGAGAGGAAAGCTCCCGCTCTCAAAGAAGTAAATGGTTGAGTAATCTCTAACTTAGTATACGGGGAAATATCAAAAAGTCTTAAAGTATATTCTGATTCTGGACCTTTAAATACCTGAGATTCTAAGTTATAATCATAAATTCTACACTCACCAATCGCTTGACCAGCAGCATTAGTCGATCCAACACCAACTCTCTCGTCTCTTAAAGTTGCTGCAATCGTAGTGCCAAATCCTACAACGGGCGACCCATGCAGATTGTTAATTGTAATCTTGGGTCCAATAGAAATAGGAACACCTTCTTGAATTACACTTCTAGTTGTTCTTGGTTTATCAACATCGATGACAGTATCAGTCTGCTTTTCAACTTCAAATCCTCTAACATAGGCTTTACCAGAGGAGAGGACATACTCCATCAAATTGTCAGATGCAGGATATCCTTGATATGTTAGTTGATCTTCTGCATATAATCCGTCATTACCCAAATAGTTATTGAGGGTATTTTTAATAGATAATCCAAATGGTTTAATGTAGTAGTTTCCAGATTCATCAAACGTTCTTCTGGCAAACTCTGCCTTAATGAAGTTGTAGTCAGTATTTTTTACAAAAGTTTCAAGTTCGCCATCTTGAATCCTCATCAATTCGACGAAATTTGGATCGTCGTCGTCAGCAATAATTTTTGATGTTAATACCGCAGAAATTTTTAATCTATCTGCACCAGGAGCAGCATAATTGCTAAATCCCTGAGCATTGTCATTAAGAGATGGATTTTCATCAGCATTAACAATTTCTTCTCTTACAGAAAGACCAACTTTCAAAGTTGGCATTGATTCATACTGTTGAAGAAGAATCGTTTGAGAATTGACAGTTACAAAATTTCCTCTAAGAAAATATACACCGTCCTGAATATTAGCAGCAGAACCAGTGATATTGCAATCAACGGGAGATGTTACTGCAAATGATTGATTTGCAGAGATTACAGTATTTCCGTATGATAAAGATTCTAAAAGAACTAAATTTTCTCCCTCAACAAAATCACCAGATTCAAAATCAGTGCCAGATTTAGTGATTGTAAAATATAAAGTGTTTAATCCAATTGCCGATTCATTTGCCGTAAGAACAAACTCAATTTTTGCCTCAATACCAGATTGTTCTCCCCTAAATCTTTTACCAATAAGTTGTTCTACATATAAACTTACTGGTATACCTGCAAAATCTGGATCAATAGTAACACCAGTAAATAGATCTTGATATGAAAGTTGTCCAGGAATTACTTTGGCACCTTCTTTGAAAAAGTGTGTGCCAAATTTTTCAACTTGATCTTGAAGAATTGACTGTAATCCAGTTAATTCCCTTGCTTGAACAGGAGTTCCTGGTTTGAAAAGAACTCTATGAAAATTATTGGATGGATCAAAGTCATCATAATATGGAGTGACATTGAGGTTAGTTTCCTGGGGCATCTTCTTAGAATTCTAAAACAATTTTGATATCTTCTTTTTGGTTTGACGATCTCAGTACAGATGGTCTATTATCAACATAGATTATCTGTCCACTTTGAGGATTTACTTCGGGAGTTGAAATTCCTTTGTCAAACGTCTGGCCTAGGAAGTAGGTCCTATTATTTAGAATGGTAGAGATACCTGAGAATGAAGTATCGATAGCAACTGTTCCGGTTCCTCCTGTGATATTGAAGGATCCTCCATTAGTTAAAGTATTAGCAAACCTCAATAATTTATATCCATATAAAGGTGGAGTCGCTATTGTGGATGACGTGGCAACTTTATTATCTTGCCAATATTTTAGGATTCCTGTCGTAGAATCCCAAGACACAACTCTTCCAATGGCAGTAGATCCAACACCAATAGTTTGAGTAATTACATCATCCTCTTGGAAATCAATAATATTCAATTGACTTGCCGTTACTTTGAGAGCATAAACTGCACTTGCTTTATCAGTGGATAATCTGGATGTTGAATCAAAAACCAGAGGGTCTTTTACAACACCAATTCTTGCAAATTCGTTTCCAGTAATAAAATCTGGATTTGTACTATCATTTTCAAGTCTAGAATAAATCATGACTTTACGAGTTCCGAGTTCCTCGTAAATATTGGCACCATGACCACCAGATGGTGGAATTACAATACTGGTAACTGCATCTGTACTAGAAGAAGAGTTTGTGATACCAGCGCCGTCTAAATCAAGAGTTCCAAAAGAGTACCCGGAACCTCCTTTTGAAATATCAACAGATTGAATTTTTCCATCAGCATTAATTGTGACACTTGCCGTTGCACCGGTTCCGTCACCTAAAATATTTACATTGTTGTATGTCGTTGCCGTTCCGTACCCAGATCCTCTATTTGAAATAGTAACTACTTTAAGTTGACCACTGGTGTTTGCATTATCTCTTACAGCAGCATTTTCATTTCCGGTAATCCAATCTTCTGGAACCGGAATAAAATTAGTCGAATCAAATCTAAGAATGTCGGATGGTGTTAAAGTATAGAGATATTTCCAAACGTATCCATCACCACTGCTACCAGCTGATCTTGGCTCTAAACTAGTAAAGAGGGGTTCATCCAGAGATGGTTTTCCCGATGGGTTCTCTGGTGAGATGCCATTATTCAAACAAACATAGACACGATAATCTCTATTAATTACATAATATTTTGAATTATAAAGAGTCGTAGATTTAGAAACAGGTGCTAAATTATTTCTACTATAATCATGACGATACATATCATATTTTTCACCAGAAGTCCATGTATATTTTTCAACAACTCTCTTAATATCAGAAGAGTTAATTTTTTTCATTGCAATCATTGTATCCCAATAACGATTTTCATCGTCAATGGAATCGATTGGTGCAGGTGGACTAGTATTCCAATTTGCGTCTAGTTCAGGCGCATTTGGTAAACCAATCCAGGTGTAATATGAACTACCAGTAGACGCAATTCCAGCGCGGAAGTTCTCCGCGCTGAGAATACGAAACTGCTCAGTTATAATTGCAGACATTTTCTGGACTTTTTTCTAGTTATTTATGTTCTATAACCAAGAGATTTTAATGGAGTTCTTCTTACTATAACAGGACCAGTAGAAATTCCAACAACTCCATTTTCAAGGGATGGTGTAAATGTCTTAGCAAGACCAGATCTGGTAAATGTTTTTAGTTGTCCCCAACTGTATCTACCGAAGAACTGACTGAATCCATATCCGGTAATGTTCTCTGTGCTAGCAACACTAACGACAACTCTTGCAACATGAGTTGTTCCAAATCCAACTGCTTCTGTTGTTGCAATTGAAACAGAAACTGCTTCGTATACATTATCTAAACACGTAGAACCAATTCCAAGTGTGGCACCACCAAGATCAAGAGAGGTGACTCCTTGACCAATATTTGAATCAAATACAACAAATGGCATTCCTGTTGCAATATTAGAAATAGTTCTAGCAGCACCTGGACCCATAACGGAAGTGCTTCTCAAAGAAGAACCTTGTGGGATGAGAAGATCAAAGACGAGTCCTACCGTTGCAACACCAACAGATGTAGTTCCTACACCGGAGATAATTCCATAGTCACCAGCATAATCAACATTCTTAATTTCTTCCTTGTCAAATCTAGGAGGAGTAATCAAAACAACTGGTGGATTGGAGAATGTATATCCAGCACCAGCGTTACTTACACTGATTGAAGTAACTGCGGTTCCGGTTATTGATGCAGTGGCAGTTGCTCTGGTTGCTGAACCAAATCCCACACTGTTAGCAATAGAAACCAGAGGTGTTGCAGTATATCCAAGGCCAGAATTAGTGACGCTAATCGAAGCAATCGTACCAAATCCAGAAACAATAGCAGTTGCAGCTGCACTGATTTTAGGAGTCTGATCATAGATCTCAACGGTTTGCTTACTTTCAACTTGTGCTTCTGAATACGAGTCAAACAAAGGCAACGCACTTGTTACCCAAATTTCCGTGGACCCAAGACCAACTGGTTTAATAATATGAGTTTCTGGGAAGATTCTGGCGGTGTAGAGATCTCTATCTTTTGTAATTGGTTTATTATCAATAAAGAGATCTTCTTGCTGCTTACACCAAGTAAGAGGTCTTTCGATGGTTACGTCAGTTGTAAGACCGCCACCAGTATAAACCGCAGTTTGGAAACTATCAGCAGTTGTAATTCCAATTACGAATCTTTGATCTTGATTAAATTGAAGCGCATTTTGAGTATCACTAGCATTAATCTTAATTGTGTCACCAGATTTAATGGTCTCAATAATATCTCTACTGATAACATCAACTGCACCAGTTCCGCGATAGAAAAGAATAAAGCAAGTATCGCCAACTTTTGGTGGTTCAACAAAAGTGATATTAGAACCACCATTAAATTGATAAGCAACGCCAGGTTCTTGAAGAATATTATTTAAGAATACCAGAATAGTTTGTTCAACTTCAATAAGAGATCCTTTTGCAGCTCTAATAGAGGTTGGTGTACCCTCTTTTCTCATCGTAAATACTTGACGTTCTCCATCGAAGAAAGGATCCAACTTATCAAATACATCAAAATCACCAAATCTCCACCCAGAGAATTTATCTGAATCTGCATTGTTAACGTTGATTCTGAAATCACTAAACCCAGCACCGACAGTAGAGTCAGTTGGAATTCCTGTGACACCGCCAGATGGGATGGTAAGAATTTCGCCGTTTCTGTATCCATAACCATTATTGATAATATCAAAATTCAAAACACTAGATCCAAGAGAGACTTGAATATCAACAAATGCATTTGTGCCGATTTGAGCACCAGGAGAGTCTGGATGATAAATCAGAGGAACTCTTGTGTAAGGAATCGGTTGATCAAAAACAACAATTGGAGGATTGCTAAACGTATAACCAGCACCAGGATTAGTAATCGAAACACCAGTGATATTGCCATTTACAACCGTTGCAGTGCCGATAGCAGTCACCTCAACTGTATCAATGTCTGCGGTTCTAAGACCAACATTATAGGTTAATTCTTGAACCACTCCATTCAAGGTTGCAATTCCTGCTCTATAACCAGATCCACTATTACCGATACTAATAGAAGAAATAGTGCCAAATCCAGAAACATTGGCGGTGCCACCAGCTGCAACCAGAGGTTGATAACCAAATCCTTGCGTCGATCCGATCGAGACAAGAACTCCACCAACAGGAATAGAACCAGTATTTACATCATTAGTTACAGAAGCAGCAAATCCACTGAATACAACTGACGTAATACCAGCATTTTCAACAAGTTCAAAATCATTAACCCTAGACCCCTGAGAAGGAATCTGAGCGATTTCGTTAATTAAGATAAGAGCGTGGCTTGTGCTAAATCCTTCAACATTGGCATCATTTTGGGTAACGGTGAATGTTTTACCAACACCAGTGAATTGAGTTGATACACTATCAAACAAATAATTTGTTGCATACGTATGAGTTGATGTTCCAACAACACCATTTCTTAGGAATGCTCTTCCGTGGAATGTTGATGTTGTTTGAATGCCAGTGTAATCAAGATCATCAGGATCCGTTCCTTCTTTTGGTATTAAACCACTTGGAGCTGTGTAGAAGTTAATCGTATTATCAACGATATTGTAAGCACCACTATATTTTTCAATCTGAGCACCATTTGGATGAGTTGAGAGTCCAGATCCCATCCATGCTCTTTGAACAACCAAAACGTTTGTACTACCAAATCCAACTTGTTTTACTTTTAAGAATTCATCCTCAACTTTTAAGAGATCTCCTCCGAAGATTGAAGTGATTCCAGAAATTCTTATTGTCTCTCCACCAAAACTCATTTCTTCGACAAGATTGTATTCAACATTCAGAGGAATCACTGGGTCTTGAATATTATTGTCAAGAGTAATAACACACTTGGTATTTTGATCCTGAGAAGTAAGTGAATGAGACGTTCCAATACCAACAGATGTTAGATTGAGGAAGTTGCCTACATTAGATGCAAGAGCGTCCTCAGCAGACCCAGCAAGACGAATACCTTTATCATCAACTTTAATCGCGTAAACATATTCTGGAAGTTTATCAGTAGATCCATAACCAGATATGGTTGTAGTGCCAATACCAATTGAAGAAGTTGTGCCTGATCCAATTGAGGTATACTTTAATCTTTCGCCAGAGGTGAAGAAGTGATTTGGAAGTGTGAGAATATTATTATCAGTATCAACAACTAAGGGATCAGTTGAATCAAATGACTTTGTAAAGATTGGATCTCCGCCATGGAAAAGACCAAATGCTCTTCTAACATCAGCGTTGGTGTTAGTATACGATCCAGAGAAACTATCAACTTTGGTATCTACCAAATCAAGTTCAAACAGAGAATCAACACCACCCTGAGTTTGTGCCGCAGAGGTTGTGAGAGTTTTGACTCTAACATTGGTTAGCGGGGGTGGAACATAAACCATGTTATAATTGGTTCCATCAACTAATGTAGTAATAGTTCCAATACCTTGATTTAGGTTATCGTCATCGGTTTCAACATTTCCAAAGAATGTTTGATATGATTCTCCATTACTATCCACTACAACAACAGCTTCAAGCATTTCAAATTTATCATTAGTAACATCATTAATATGAATTAAAACGTGTGCTGCTTCTTCTTTAATTGTACTAGTTCCAAAGGTAGAGATAGTCGTGATACCAGGAGATGCCTGAGATGGGACATCAGAATATTGCGCTCTTAAATCACCATTTGTCAGTGCAATGGTTGAAATTCCAACAGTGGATGCACCACCAAGGAAACACTGTCCAAAGATGTTGAATGTAATGCCCGTTCCAACGACACCAGAGTCTGGGGTACAATTGATATAGAAAATATTATTTTCTACCATTGCACCAAATGTACCAATTCCATTAACAACCGCATCAGTAGATGATGGATTAATGGAACTCATGTTTCCATATTCAACCAAATAACTATATCCGTTATCATGAAGAGCATTAAGATTGATAACCTCATGCTTTTCACCAGCAGACATCTGTATCATGAATTTATGACCAGCGTCTAAATTGGAAAGACTAATTGAATAGATGTTTACTGCTGTGGTTACACCAGCATTAATTTTACTTCCCTTGGTTGCAAGTTGAATAATATCACCCACTGTGCTGACACCGACAATTGTCGAAATACCAACAGCATCGTGAGTATCTCTGTCAACATTATAAACAAGACCATGAGAAGTAAAATCATTAGTATCAAATTTATCTGGGTAGAATAAAAGTTGACCCTCACTACCCTGAGCACGGAAATCATAATATCCGTTGAGATCCTTCTCACCATCAACAATTGCATACTCTTGAATGTATCCATTCCCCTCATTGTCAATTAGAAGTTCAATGATCTCCATTCTTCTTTCATTCAAGAACTGAGCATCCTGAGTTAAAGCAAAATACTTTCTATATCTGGTTCCTGCTAATGGGAACGTATCAATAACAGAGAATCTTGTAGCTCTTGGAGTATTATTAAATTCATCCTGGAAACTATCAATGCTCAATACTCTATTACCGACAGATTCCTCAAAGTCTGCAATAGGAACATTTTTAGTTAGAACTTCATCAGAGAAGAATTGACCAGAGATAAATTTATGATCCTCTGATACATAATCAAAATCATATCTGCAATATGTTTCCACTTCACTAATTAAATCAACAAACAAGTCAATTGTGTTTGAAGATACACCTACAATTGATCTATCTTCAACTTTTGATTCGACTTGTAGGTCTGAGAACTTTTTGAATCCAACGGTGTGATTCATGGAAGACACTACATCGTTCCATGCGTCATAGGCAATTTTAGATTTTAAAGAATATGAGAAATGTTGATAATAGTCACTGTCAATAACTCTTTGTTCATTTACACTTAATTTTCCAGTATCCTTAGCCCATCCCAATGTAATCAGAGGATCTGCTTCAATATCATAGTATGAATCAACATTAATTTTTTCTGATACTTTTCCAATAGTGCCCGATCCAAGTCCACGAATGTTATCATTGACCAAAATTTCTTTCGGAGAATTAATCTTTAAAATTTTATTTGTAGTATCCCAACTAGAAACCTGGCCATATTTTATTCCAGTTGGATTTTCAATTACAACAGTTTCGCCAAATGAGAATTCATTCTTGATAAGTTTTGGATCGAATACTGGGAAGAATTCAAATGGTATAATTCTACCAGAGGACTTAGTTGTAACATAAGTTCCTGGATTAGTAACAGTGGAATCTAGTTTATAAGTAACTGATCCAATTCCACCAATATTGGCATCAATTTCAGTAACTTCAAAGAATTTGAAGTTATAATCAGTCGAGTTATATCCAGATCCAGTAGAAGCGATACCAACTCCTTCAACAAATACTTTTCCACCAACATGGAATGGGAAAGATCCTGTTGTAGAGAACCCTGTTTTTAGCGAAAGGGTAACTTCATTAGTAATCGTGTTGAATCCAACTGTATTAATACCAACTCCATTGGGATTGTTTATAGTTAAAATATTTGGAGAAGCTTCACTTAAATTTTTAGCATTTTCTCTAATATTAACTTTGGAAACACCACCATTTTTAATTTCAGCATCAAGGATTACATTTTTAATTTGATTCCCAGTAATAGCATCAATAACCACAAGAGATGGTTTAGAGTTATATCCTTTACCACCAGAAGTAATTCCAATATTAGAGAAGGAATTTAATTCTTCAATTCTCAAAATTTCAGGTGTATTTGCAATTACTTTAAGTGTTGGGTCAGTTGGGTAGTTATATCCAGTATTAATTTTATCAATTCTATTAATGGCACCCATGCTACCATCAAGTCGAATCAATCCACCAGATCCAGTAGAAGATCCAATTGAAGTGATACCAGGAAGTTTTTCATAGTTAAAGTTGCTGTTTTTGATATTAATACTATCAATTGGTCCAGTCGCAGTTGTGGATTTGTGTGTATAGTAGAAAGATCCTTCTGACGATAGATATGAGGTCTTTTCGGGTTTTTCTACTAAATTAAACTTAAACGTAGTTGTTCCAATTCCCGTTGGATATTCGGCAACCTGATATACACTATTGTCCACAGAAATTTCTGTGGCAAAAGTTTGGTCAAAGTCAGTAAAAATTTCGGTTTTTACTGATGGAGATATGTCAACGTTAACGGGAATAAACTTATAGAAAAGTTTATTTGGAACAGATTCATTAGTCTGGATATTTACAGCAGATGGATTTGTAACTCCAATAGTTCCTATACCAGTAACTTCAAAAGTTCTACGTGTTCCTGTTGTCTTAAACTCATTTTGATAGTTTGAGTCCGTATAGAATTTTAAATCAAATGCTGGAAAAAGAGATCCAGATGAACTAAGCGATAATGATGAATCAGTAGTGGCAAAAGAAACTACATTTCCTCTGGTTACTCTAACTTTTGGATTAATACTGGAAACAAAGTGCTCGCCGGATCCGGTTCCTCCGATAGCAATTGGTTTAGGACTATTGCCAAGGGCATTCACTTTATTTGCAGCTAATTTAATGTTATTGGAATCAATCTCAATAACATAATACATCTTTTGATCAGCAAGACCAGTTGGTGCGGAACCACTAGTTGTATAGATGATTTTATCACCACTCAACAAACCGTGATTCTGAATATTGATGGTATTTGTAAAGGTTGTAATTCCAGATGGTTCAAATTTTTTCCTATCAAATACAATTCTTCTATTAAAGTCATTATATTGAACAAATACCAACTGCTGTTTATTTGGAGTCGGGACAACTCTGATGTCGTCATTGAAGTTTAAACCATGTGGTTCCTCAGTTATTAGAGTAGCTTCATACACATTTGCATCAGCAGTGATGGGAGAAGTCTCTCTCTTAAAACTATGAGTAACACCTAATCCAGCAACAGTAAACGCCAGTTGAACGGCAGTAGAACCAAGTCCTACGAAAGAACCAGTAGATCCTAAACCAACCTTAGTTGTAGAGATTCCAAGGAGATTTGCAGACTCTTTGATGGCATATACCGTTGACTGATCAGAAAGAACAAACGTACCAATCCCGTCAGACACTTCAATAGAAGTTCCGCCGCCATTTGAATACGTTAGTTTATCACCAGTCTCAAAAGAATGATTAGGAATTAAAATTGTCTTGATAGGAATGATTCTACTTGTGTAAGCAGTTCCTGTTTGATAATTTGTATTCTCTTGTAAATGAGGAGGTGCAATATTATTCAGTGCATGATATGCAATTGTAGTTCCAACACCAACCGCTGCCGTGGTTCCAAGTCCAACTACTTCGGATGGATCAAAGTATCTCTGGAAAGTTGGTGGATTGCTGATAAAAGTCTCAACTCCAACATTGAAGCTGAAAGAACTACGAATATCAAGTGCAAGAGTACCCGTAGAATATGAAGTTCCCACAGTG
>TARA_A100001201_G_scaffold89444_2_pt1 | contig 10845 bp, 10 predicted proteins | sample TARA_A100001201 | Tara Oceans TARA_A100001201 (sample SAMEA2619872) | marine metagenome | biome: marine biome (ENVO:00000447); feature: surface water layer (ENVO:00002042); material: "saline water (ENVO:00002010), including plankton (ENVO:xxxxxxxx)" | depth 5 m | reverse complement strand
TAAGCAGGTTATCTCTAGAAAGAGTATCCCACATGTGGTTGCTTGGAACCCAAACCTCATCAACCTGCTCCAGCTGAGTAAACCAAGGGGTTGCTCTAATCCCAGTTGACTCCGACACAAATATAGCTATGTTCTTCTTGAATGAGTCTGTGCCTACTATGTGGTGAGGCAAAAGATGCTGTATACAGATTTCTGCGCCGTCAGTGTCTTTGTCCTCTAATTCTAAAATTCTGTCAGGCAGTTCAGCATTGGAGCCGGTCAAAGATACGTTCCTACATACTACGTCAATACCAACTGAATCCATAGCTAAGATATAATCTATAGCGGCCTGAGACCAGCCAGTCCCTTCTTTGTAATGTCCTAAATATAAAACTTTCATTTGAATTCCTTAATCATAGCTTCGCGTAATACTTCGCACTCCGCGTTATTTAATATTCTTTCACGTTGGCCAACAAACTGAGGGTACTTTGAACAGTAGAAACCAGTATCTTCACCAACATCCCCCACATAAAAATTGTTTATCAGCCACATATATGCGTCATCTACATTATCTGGAACTTGATACTCGTAGTCTAAAAATACATCAATTCCAGCTTGATATAGAGCCTGCATTAATATGTATTGTTCAGGTCTATATTTTAATCTATCTCCTTGTATGGTGTCGCCAAAAGGCAACGTTACAGGCTCCTCTAAATAATAGTAGTTTTCTTCTGGGTTTTGCAGGGGGATATTAAACAGTTTCTGAAGATCGCTGGTTAACCCCAAGAACAGCCAATCAGAAGGATGATAGAAGAAACCGCTAGTGTGCGGGTAGCAAAAAAAGTGGTTACTATTCAATACCAGTCTGTCGAAAAGCCTGTGGCTATCTAATCTTGGAATTGACTTTTCTGACGTTAGCTCTACTTCTACAAATTTCATTAAATTGTTACTGGTAAATATAATATCATTCCGCAACTTACATGATATATCAAACTTTGCTAAGTTAACAGCTTGGCTACTTAGTATTTGTTTGTTAACATTTACTTCTTCGTGCTCTCCATCAAGATGTACTTTGTCTACACCTTTGATGTCAGCATTACCGTTTGTAGATGCCAGTATGATTTCTGACGAAGGAAAAAATTCCTTGATAGAGTCTACTGTGTATTGTGTATCTTCAGACACTGGCCCTTGTACTATAAAACTTATCACCTTTTTAGCAACCTTTCTGCCCTAATAGACTCCCAGTGATTCCTTCTTAAGCATAGGCTTTTCATGTGTTCATATGCATGGTCAAGCATGAAGGGCTGCCTTGTGTTCGCACCATCAAAAGCAGCGGAGCTTTCATTAAAGTACATGCCTCCAGTAGTTCCCGTGGCGCTTCCATATGACAAGTCTCTAATCATCCTAGCCTCGAAGACACTGTTCAGTCTCTCTGGCTCACATAGCACGTTTGTTATCAGCCACTTTACTACCTGATTGGCATTTGTTTCCGGTGGTAGTTCAGCTGGTTTTTCTTCTGGCTGATGTATTCTAGGTCTCGACAACCAAGTATATTGAGGGTCTACAATTTCAACACTATCAAAATAATTTTCCCACATTCCGCCAGTAATATCCCATTGATATTTTTCTTCAAACGCCTTCCTAGTTTTCTTGGAAAGATCTGATCTCTCTTCTTCAGAGAGCGAAAAGAACTTGTTGAATTCTTCAGCGGCAAGCTCGTTGTCAGGTACAGCTCTATAACAACCTGTTTCCAATTCCTTGTACAGAGCCTTTGGCTTCAGCGGGATACCTTCTAGTTTTCTTACCTCGCTTTCCATTGCCGAATAGTCTGTAGACATCACAGGGACGCCACAAGCTGCTGCTTCTACCTGCGGAAGACCAAAGCCTTCAGAATTGGCATACTGCACATATACGTCAAATGTGTTTATAATATTAGCCAGATCTTCGTATGAAGCGCCTAACTTTACACTAGATACAAATCCAGTTTTCTTGCCAGTGTAAGGCGATTGCGTTTGAGCTCCTTTAAATAGTGATACAAAGGGCTTTTTTGTTTCAGAGCAAACATACGTCATCAGTACTTTGGACGACAGCTTGTTTTGATGTATCAGTTCTGGTATGTCCCACCCTAGATCAGGGTAGCTCGTATGGCAATACAGAAATGTGTTGTTATCCCCGTACTTATCTAAATAGATTCTGAAAGCCTCAAATAGATCTGGGAACAGCTTACGCCTTTGGTTCCTCATGACTGTTCCAATTATTTTGGCATTAGGGTCTAAGCCCATGCTAACCCTATGCTTGGCCCTGTCTTCTACAGGTTTGTAGGCGGTGTGCGCAGAAGGTGGTGCGCATCCTATATAATTGATGGCTCCTCCAGATTGATCCTCTAGTATTTTTCCAGCCCAATCAGAATACGTCAGGCAAGCATCAGCACTTTCATATGTTGCTATCCACTGTCTAGCCTGTGGTCTTGCGTCTACCGTTGGCATAATACACCACTTGAAATACTTCCTGTATGGAGATCTCTCAGCGAAGTCTAACATCCAAAAGTCCCTAATGTCGCATACAATGTCTGGCAAGAAGTCCAAGCAAACATCTTCAAACACCCACTCTCCGAACTGATTTGTAGGTGTTGAGTTAAAACTTGCTTTGGCGTCTTCAGGAGCATCGTCTGCAGGTGCCGTACCATAAAACTTCCAAGGCACTTCAGCGCCTCTTGGGTCTCCAATCTTTGCATATGCTGCCAGTTCGGCAATTTCGTATTTACCTGTTGAATGTAAGTATGTTAAAACCTCTCTTGCATATGTGGCATAGCCCGTATTTAAAAAGGTAGCCTCACTACAAAATAATATTCTTTTCTTACGCATGAAGTTCCTCTTGGTTTTGGCTGATTATATCAAATTCGTTTATTCTGAAGAGAATCCCTCTCTGGCCTTTGCCGGGATTCCTAGCGGAAGCGTGGACATGGAGCTTGCTTCCCTTAGCAGCAAATCTCTTTATTGTTTCAGCGCCGGTGTGCCATGCCTCACAATCTAGAAAAGTTGGTATGCGACTCTTTTCTCCGGTGCTTTTGGTTTTTCTATACGAATAGACAACTAGAGTGAACTTAACGTGGCTCACACCTTCATCATTGTCTATAATCGGGTCTTCAGTTAAAAACCCAGTGAAAGAACAAAAATTCATTTATTTCCCCTTACCTTATTATATTAGCAAGAACTAGCGTGTAAAACACATTAAATCTCAAAAATATTATTTACCACAAAACTGTCGTCTTGCTTTGAAACCGATCCACTAAACAGTAGATTATTTCCTTCATAAAGGTGATATTGAAATTTCTCCCGACACTCAGGAAAAATAATCACACTATCTAGTGAACAGGTTTCATCCTCTATTGTTAAAAAAGACATGTATTTGCCTTTTGACTTTCCCCGTTTGATTTTGTAGTCGGAGACCCTCTTTATATTTCCGGCAACTATGATGTTTTTACCATCTTTACCATCGGCTATCTCTTTACATGTTGTATTTGCCCCTGAAGTGTCCGATGTTTCTATTTTAGACATGGATACTGGGCATCCTAAAAACTTAACTTCTTGGTCAACCACCCAACTTGGGTCGTCAGACAGGTCATATGGAGGGTTGTTCAGGAAGTGGATTTCATTCTGAACATGCTGACTTCTTTGCGCCTTGCTTGTTCCTCCGCCTTCTTTTTTAGTTGGCGCCAAATCTATTAAGCAGTCTGTCAGATTGCTCCACCTTTTAGATTTGTAGTTTTCCTGAACCCAAGTTGTCTCAGCTTTTGTTAGTCCTCTATATATCTCATACTCGTATAGCGCCCTATTTCTGGTTATCTTGTCTTTAAAACCCCTGAAGAAACCTACTGACGCTAATGCCTTGAAAGCAGTTGAGTTTATTTTGGGTGATAGAAACAGAAGTACTTCCATCCAGCTAAGACTTTTTGCCTGTTTATTGAGCTCCTCGCATAATAAATTGACAGCAGCGATTGCCTTGTCTCCAGTCTTGCCTGTTAGTGACTTAATGTCTTTAACCCCGAAGTATATAGAGCCTTTCGACATACTAAATTTCTCTGAGAAGTTTGTAATGTTTGGCGTTTTTACTGGAATATCAAACAGTTTTGCATCGCCAACCAATTCATATACTTCTTCGTGAGTATCCTGCTTCTCATTTGCGTGATACAAATATGCCAAGAAAAATTCCTCTGTGTTATGAACTTTGTGATACGCACTCCAATATGAGCACATGCCATAAGCCACAGCGTGTGATTTGTTAAAGGAGTATCTAGAAGATTTCTCAATCCAGCTAAATACTTCTTCCGCCACTTCCTCAGACACAAGCCCTGTTTTTTTACAGCCCTTGATGAAGTCTTTCTTTACCTCTGCCATCAGGTCTGCCTTCTTCTTGCCGATGGCCTTTCTGAGTACATCTGCTTCCTGAAGGTTGAATCCTGCTAATTTTTGAGCAATTCTCATTGACTGCTCTTGGTATACCAAAACCCCATAGGTTGGCTTAAGTACCTCTTCCAAGGACTCATCTAAGTATTCAACTTCTTCTAGGCCATGCTTTCTGTCAATATACCGCTGCGTCATTGACTTCCCATCTGATATAGCCTTAAGACATCCCGGCCTAATCAAAGCGATAAGCGCCGACAGTTCTTCCATATTACTTGGCTTGAGCTTTTTAGACCAAGACTTTCCAAGGTTGCTTTCTAGTTGGAAAACACCCTTTGTTCTACCATCGTGAAACAGCTTCCAAGTTTTTTCACAATTATAATCAATTTCCCTAGACATATAAATCGCCATCCGCAAATGCTTTATCAATATTCAAGTTTCTATAAACAGCTCTGTGTGTTTTCATAAATTTAATCATGATGTTTGCTGTGTCTTTGACGTCCTGTAGGGCATCATGGGCATTTTCTTTACTTAGGCCCATTCTATCTCTAAGTGAGTCCATACTGATAGACTTAACTGACGGGTCTCCTTCCGTCCACATAAACATATTATCCATCATGTCTACCTTGTATATCTTGTTAAACAGCTTTTGCTGCTCTCGCTCTTTGTCATATGGCCCGTATTCCTTACATAGCCTGTTTACAATAATCATATCAAAGCCAATTATATTAAATCCCGCTGCGATAGGCGCAAAAAACTGAGTACCTTTCCAGTTATATTGGTTTACAAAGTTACAGAACTTTTTCCACACTGTTTTTGGCATAGGCGCTTTAGATAGATCTTCTCTATTCTTTCCTGTAATACGAAGGGCTTCATCCTCCACAGGGTCTAGGCCAAGCTCAATCGCTTTGTCATCATCAAGTATTGGTCTAATCTCGCTGTTGAATGTTCCCTTCAGCCTGAAGTTTCGACCATCAAGCGCTAGCGCAGCTATTTGTGTGGGCTGTGTTTTGTTAGGATTTCTTGAGCCAGTTTCAAAGTCAAAAACAATGTAATCTCTATACGACATCTAATAATTCCTCTATTTTCATAATCTTATCAAGTAGGTTAATTCCCAAGACATCAAACTTAACATGACCCAGACTTTCTAGGTCTGTCATTTCAATGCCTACAATCTTTTCGTCGTTATTTTTCTGCGGAACCATTGGGCAAGATTCATGCAGGTTATCAGATGATATTACCACACCTGCAGCATGTTTACCTTGTGTTTTGAATGTTCCTTCTATATCAATAGCTTGTTGAAAATACTTGGCGTAGTCTCCTTCAAGCTCGCCTTGTGAATTTACAAAACAGTAATCTCTAAGCTCTTCTGAATTATTTATTAATGCATATCTAATAATAGATCTGTCTTCTTCATCCATTGCTTGTAGCTGGTCTGAAACATCTGCCTCGTTAGGTATTGCTTTTGATATTTCATTCATTTCACCAAATGAGCAAGCCTCATTCATCCTCAGAACTTCCTTGATTGCGCTCCTGCCCTGTAGTCTTCCAAACGTAAGCATCTGACTAACACTGTTGTGTCCATACCTGTCTTTTAGATATTCAATTATTTCGTCACGTTTTTTTCCGGGCACATCAATATCAATATCTGGTAGTGAAACATGATCTTCCGTGTTTCTACCACTATTATAAAATCTCTCAAATAGAAGGTCGAACTCAATCGGGTCAATCTTTGTAATACCAATCAAGTAGGAAATGAGACAGCCTGCTGCTGAACCTCTTCCCGGCCCTGATAACCAGCCACGACTGTTGACGTAGTTGATGATGTCTCGAACAATTAGGAAGTAACCAAAAAGATTGGCATCATTGATAACATCAAACTCTTCCTTGAATCTTTCCAAATATCTTTGTTTCTTTTCTTCATCTTTTACCTTTCCTTGATCTATGAGCATCTCTCTCCACCCATCACGGCAAAGTTGCTTGAGATATTCCTCTTCTGATTCTCCGGTTGGCGTTTGAAATACTGGTAGTGAAGGTTTTCTTAGTATGTCATAGTCTTCGCACTTATTACAGATTTCAGGAACTATATTGTCTTCTTCTATTAACTCGCATATTTCCATACTATTAGGCACATGAAAACCGTTGCTTACAAAAAATTCCTTATTGTCTATATCGTCTCCAGACTTGAGAGCCCTACGAACCTTTGGTAGCGTGGTCTTCATGCTAGAACATAACAATATTCTATGCAGCTCAGCCTGCTCTTTTTCTGTATAGTACGTTTCTGGAGTCCAAGAGTTGCTCTGGTAGAAATCTTCACCCTTGATTGGTGATAAGTGTGCTTTTTTTGATATAGAGATCAAATTAGCATTGGCACAAATAGATGCAAGAGTTTTCGGGTTTAGTTGGCCTTCCTCATCCAAGCTAGAAATTAACTTGATGAGGTCGAACCAACCATTGATGTTTTTTGCAAAAAGCGTAAACCCATCAAAGGAACACCCAATGATAGGCTTAATTCCATGCTTCCTACAAGATTTAACAAAACTTACAGCCCCCGAAACTGACTTGTAGTCAGCAATGCCGCAAGCTCCGTACTTATTTTCTTTACATTTTAAAACCAGCTCTTCTGGCTTTGACAATCCTTTTAGTAGGCTGTAATGCGTGTAATTGCAAAGTGGCGCCCAGTCCATATCATTTCCTCAAATAAATTTCAATGTTAGAAAGAACGGGATGATTACTTGAACCCAGTAAAGACTAGATGAAAACGTGAATCCCGTTATTATATTATAGTCAAGTCAAGTATTCAAAACACTAATTTTGTGCAGTTTTTATAGTTTTTATGGAACTGTCTTTCATCTGCTCCTTTAAGTCCTCGCACGCTGGGCACATATCTTGTTGCATTGGCGGATGAATACCAAGGCGATGATGAGTTAGAAGTATGGCCTTTAATATGTGGGTATCTCTAGCTCTACATTCTTCGATTAGAGTGCGGAGCGCAGGGTCTGAGGCCATAATAATATCGGGCTCATGTAGTTCCTTGTACATCCAGCCATTGAAACCTAAACTTACTAAATTAATAAATACGAGTACATAAACAGCGTTCTTGAAAAAATTCATTTTTATACCTTAAGAAAATAGATCAGTAATTACTTTACCTGAATTAGCTATCTTCATTGGTCTTCCACTCTTACTCGTAAATGTAGTTCCTAGAGAAATTTCTAAGGCTTTGCATACTGATGCCATTACATCTTGCGAGGAATACGGCTCTGTTTCTACTCTAGTGCCGTCTGAGTTTGTTTTCCCGATGGCAAGGCCACCGTTCATTCCAGCGCCACCAACAACGACACTCCAGCTTCGTGCCCAGTGGTCACGTCCGCCGTTCTGATTGATTCTAGGTGTACGACTGAATTCTCCCATCCAGATGATAGCTGTATCCTCCAAAAGGCCTCTTTGTTCTAAATCCTCTATTAAAGCACTCATGCCTTTGTCTAGCATTGGCAGTTTGTTGTCTCTCAACGTCGGGAATATGTTCTGGTGATTATCCCAGCCTCCCAAGTTTACTTCTATAAAAGGAACTCCAACCTCGACAAGCCTTCTTGCCATTAGGCATGACTTGCCAAAGTTGTTATCCCCATATCTATCTTTGACCGCTTCAGGTTCACCCGCCACTTTGAACGCTTCCATTTGTTCACTAGTCAGCAGGTTAAAAGCCTGTCTTAATACGTCTCTATGGTCGCTAGCAATAGAGCCTCTTCTTTGGTTAATAAAACCATTCTCGATAATATCTAAAGCATAAGCTCTTTGAAAGAACCTTTGGTCTGGTTTAACGTCTAGGTTACGAACCTGTCCATTGCTATTTACAACAAATGGAGCATAGTTCATCCCTAGAAAACCAGCGCCAACACTTCCTCCCCCAACAGAAACAAATTGCGGGATTTCTAGATTTTCTCGTTTAAGCTGATGCGATAATACAGCACCATAGCTAGGATGTTCAATACTAGGGTTGGGAACATAGCCAGTATGCATGTAATACCGCCCACGCATGTGGTCAGCTTCACGAGTGCTCATGGATCGGATAATGGACATGTTGTGCATTTGTTTAGCCATCAAGGGCATATGCTCACATATTTGTACATCTCCAGTCGTGGTTATTGGTCTAAATGGCCCGCCTGTAGGCGCTTCTGGCTTTAAGTCCCAAATATCCATCGTCGAAGGGCCACCACCCATCCATAATAGTATAGCAGATTTATTTTTCTTCCTCAGCTCGTCGGCATTTACACTTAATAATTCTACGAGGGGAAGTGAAGAAAAGCCTGCTAAAAAACTTCGTCTATTCATTATATTAATTCCTTTATAGTGGGTAAAAATGAGCGGCCGATAAATTCCTTTTTAAAGGACGCCCAAGCCGATTCCGATGCTAGCTCTCGCCGTTTGGTCGAGATCGAAATTAACTAATACAGTTTGAACATTTGCATATATCAATATCACAGATGCAATCAGCCTCTACGCAAGGACATTCGTTTTCACAAATACCGCAAGCAACAGGCGCTCCGTCCATGCAACCAAGTGTCATCATAACACCAAAAACAAAAATAAAACTAAGTAACGTTTTCATAGGAATCACCCCCTTACCACATTTTACAAGACCAGTAACGCGCCTTCCAGCGAGGGCCGGGAGTAGCACACTTGTGTCTTGCTCTAAAACTTTTACGACGTTTTGGATTATCCTTTTTAATTTCCATATTAGGATCTCCAAAGTTAACTTTAACAACATTTCCTTTTTCGTTTTTCACATAAACAGAAAATTTCTTCGGCCCATCGGGCGTTCTAAATGGCTTTCCAAGTTTCACTTTTCTACCTTGATACTCAGCGGCCTTGCCCACATATACCAAAGTTACACCATCTTTCTTATAGACCCCTTTTCTTCTGTATGTAAATCTTTCTCCCGTCTTTGGATTTTCATATCGGTAGGTGGCCGCTTCTGCTTTTGACTTTTTAGGATGTCCTTTAGGAAGCAAATCATTATCTTGTGTATAGGCAGAATTAGATGGCTTGCCAGTTCTAAGCAAAGTTAAAAAAGCGTTGACTCTAGCAATAGCCCATCCATGACGACTCATTTTAGGAGCGTGGCTCGTTGAATATGCACCAGCACCTCTTCTGTAGACGGCTTTTAGCATACCGAGAGTAGCTTTTGAGCCTTTGCCTTTAGCGTTATGCTCTTTTACTTTCTTAGAAAGTTGAGCTGTCACTTCCTTACTAAAAGTAATTTTGCCGCTAGGATTCTTTGCGCTGTCTGGCTTGTTTTTCTTAGAGCCTTTTTTCTGATCTTTTTTAGGCGCAGGGGTTCTACGGGGGTCTTTTTTAGATGGTTTGTCAGCTGTAGCTTTTCTGCAACTTCCCGGCTCTCCCTCTTTTGTATTGGGGACTCTTTCGTAGCCTTCCCAACAAGCTCCAGATTTATCACTCTTGGTGTAATCCACCACGTCCGCGACTAGAACTTCTTCAGAAACTTCACCTTCTACATCTATATACTCACTTTCTTCAGGTATATAGAGGTTGCAAGGTGTTAGCTCCTCCTGAGATCCATAAGCATCAAAATAATACTTTTCGTCTATTTCATTTATATAGTTTTTTGACATTTAGATTCTCCTAAGCTATTAAATCTTGTATGACTTTGCCGCCATCTACGATTTCTATTGGCCTATCTCCGGGAGCCATTAGTTCTTTGTCAGCGACGATTCCAATTCTGTTATATATTGTTGCTGCCCAGTCTTCAACAGTAAGGGCGTTTTCTTCTGGTTCACTTGCGGTTGCGTTTGATGATCCATAGACCATTCCTTTTTGTATGCCTCCTCCGGCCATCACTACACTGAATACTTTAGGCCAATGATCACGGCCAGCATTTGCATTGATTTTTGGTGTACGACCAAATTCAGATGCTAAGCATACCAATGTAGAATCTAACATTCCACGATCATCTAGGTCAGCAATAAGCGCTGCAAGGCCTTGGTCTAGCGCGGGAACTTGTCTACGAATACCATTCTCGATATTGTTGTGCATATCCCAGCCACCGTAAGTCAACGTCACGAATCTTGTGCCAGCTTCGACCAATCGACGAGCTAAGAGCATCCTAGCTCCTGCGGTGTTTCTGCCGTACCTATCTCTAGTAGCAGAGTCTTCTTTGTTAATGTCGAAAGCGTCTCGGGCTTTCTCGCTAGAGATCAAGCTATAAGCACGGTCGTAGAAAGAGTCTACTGCATCTAATGAATCTGACTTTTCTTTGCTGGCAAAATAATCATTTACCGCACCAAGCATTTTGCGTCTTGTTCCAAATCTGTTATCATTCACATTGTTAGGAAGTCTAAGGTCACGAACCTGAAAGCCATCACTAGCTGGGTCAGAACCCAAGCTAAATCCAGAGAACGAGCTGCTTAAATATCCAGTACCTGCGAACTCGTTAGGCTGA
>TARA_A100001201_G_scaffold143649_2_pt1 | contig 10908 bp, 9 predicted proteins | sample TARA_A100001201 | Tara Oceans TARA_A100001201 (sample SAMEA2619872) | marine metagenome | biome: marine biome (ENVO:00000447); feature: surface water layer (ENVO:00002042); material: "saline water (ENVO:00002010), including plankton (ENVO:xxxxxxxx)" | depth 5 m | reverse complement strand
GCTTTAAATATCATTTATAATCTCTTTCAATTATCATTTCTAAATAATGTATAGCTTTCATTATGTCTTCTTTTTTCCCCTTATACGAGTGCCTACAGATATACTTTATTGCGTTGCCCTCTGCAAACAAAATCTTATTATCATTAATAAATTTTGATGGTTGTATTTTAAAATTAATATAATGAGATCCTGCTACTTGTTTTTTATAAGCGCTCATATTTTAAACTCCTTTGATTTATTTTTTGATTTTATTAAATATAAATTTTTCATGGATCTAGTTAATCCTACATACCAAACTCTGTATTCTTCATCGCGTTTAGCGATAGACTTTCTTGCACCTTTAACTGTATTCTCTGTTTCATTTAAAAATAATACTACGTTCGTGGCCTCACCACCCTTAGCTCCATGTATTGTAGAAACTTTTATTCTAGGTGTTCCCGTTGGATCCTCATTATTTAACAGTAATAATCTCATGTAAGTTATTTGACTCTCGCTTACATTATTAAAAGCATCATACCATTTTAAAGACAAGTTCATTGAACCTTTTATTCTTTCTTTGACTCTTTGTAAGTGTATGTCAGGTATACTTATTTTTTTCTGTAAGTTATACCAGTGCTTCGTATCTTCGTATAAACTTTTACCAATGCTATTGCCCTGTGATGTTTCAAAAAAATATCCTTTCTTTTTTAAGTATGTTGGTATGCTCTTTAATATCGATTTAGTTCTAGTTAATATTAACCAGTCGCCTGTTGACATGTCAATGTCTGTTAGTTTATATCTTTCAAATATTTCACCAGATTCAGACTTTGGAAAATATTCTTTGTCAATCCTATTTTCTTGTATTCTTTCAATGACATTCAGTGCCATTTTTTGTATACTAGTCGGCACTCTTTCTGACTGTTTTAAAGGTATCTCCTCTGCTTCATAATTTATAAAGGAGTCAACATCTGCACCTGCCCAACCAAATATAGCTTGATCATCATCTCCTGCTATCCAAACATCACATTTAGTGTCTCGTTCTATTTTATTTATCATAGACCACTGTATTAAAGATAGGTCTTGTGCTTCATCTACAAATATAACATCTAAATCTGGCACAACATCTTTATCTAAAAACTTTTGTATCATGTCCGTAAAATCAATTAAGCCATAAACTTTTTTATAATTATTTATCTCTTTCTCTATCGCCTCTAACTTATCTCTTTCTATTCTAGATAAATGTTCATTTCTATCTAATTGATCTGTTACTGATATCTGTCTAACTCTAGCTAAATTAATCATGGTTAAGTATTCACTATTAGAAGAAAATATACCATTCCAATTGTTTGTCTCGTAAGATGCATACTTTATTTGTATTCCACAAGTCTCACCAATGGCTTTATAATTTAATTCTTGCATGACGTTTTCTTCTTTAAGACCTAGTCTATTAAAAGCTAATGAGTGTAATGTTTGAAAATATTTTATATCTTTTTTTGTTAGATCTGTTCTAATCTTTAAAAACCTATCTCTAGCTTCGTTCGCAGCTTTTCTGGTAAAAGCAAAGTAACCTATTTTATTTAGTTTAGTTCCCTTATTAGCATATCTTTGAACCTCATTTAGTAATCTTCTAGTCTTACCTGTCCCCGGTGGCCCTACTACTTTGTATCTCACTAATAATTACTTTCTTTTCTTTTAACTGGTTTATATTCTATTTTATCTATGTGAAGCTGTTTTACCCTGCAAACTTTGTGAGTTTTACCGTCAACATTTAATGAATGGTTAAACTCAACATCACATTTATCTTTTAATTTTTGCGCTATTCTTTCCTCTGGTATTTTCCAACTAGAACCTAAATGATCTATGAAAGAGCTAAATTTAAAATAATGAAAGCCCTCCTCTGTTAAACATGCACCACTATTTATTTGTATTCTCTCTTTTGCCCTAGGCCCGTTAACACAATATTGAAACAATTCTTCTGTTAATCTATCCTCTATTTGTGTGCCTGCAGGTGGTGATATCATAACGGAGTTCTTTCTAATATCTGTTAGCTTTGCTCTAAAGTCTTTAGGTTTTAACGGCTCATGATATATGCCTGTCTGCTCCCATATTAGGTCTAATAACTCAGTCTGTTTAGTTATAAGTCGCCTGTTGCCTGCTACCACTCCTGCCTTAGTGCCATCTGGTAATGATACGTTAAACCTGTACTCAGGTTCTGCATACATGATTATCTCAAAGTCCGTGATGTCTGGAAACATAGTTATGCTATCTGACTTAACACCAAACGGTCTAGAATAACAAAGACTACGCATACACTTACTATGTATAGGATCTTCATAACAGGTATGACCTGCAGTATCTTTTTTCCATGCAGTTATCTTACTATCTAATTTAGATTTATCCCAAGGTGTCTCTAAATAATTATAATTAGCATTAGCTACATGATCAGGCCATTTATCTTTGTACTTCTTTTTAGCAAAGACCATGTAATTATACATGAATCTATCTCTACCATCATCTAACTTTCTTTTTGAACATAAAGCTAAACATGGAGGGCCATCTTCAAACTCTTCATTAGTTCCTACTAAAATATTTTTGTAAGTGTTTGTAACTAATTTATCTAACTCATCCTTGCCAACTCTATTTTGTTTTGCAAACTCTACAAATTTATTTAAATCTAACTTATTATTATCTTTATCAACAGCATATCTATGTGTATGACCATTATTGTAGTAAGGTAAGTTTATAAAATTACCTGGTTTGATGTCGCCTTTGTCGTCTTCCTTTAATTCTTTCTGTTTAGGAAAAACCTCAGTGGTTGGATCTAAACCAAGAGGCAGTAAAAAAGACTTTAATGCCGATATCAAGTCAATCGTTGGTATTGGTTTTTTTAAAAATAAATAACAATGTAAACCACCACTTTTTGATAACAAAGGTATCAAAGGTAATTTATATTGTTGAAATAACGCTAAATAATTTTCTATTTTAAATGTTGAATAATTTTTTGGGTCTATATCTATACAACCAAAACTAGCTGTCTTATCTAGTCTACATGGTTGTATGCCAATAGATATCTTGCCTTGAACGTGATCCTTATAATCACCTTGTGTTATTGGCCTTCCTGCCCATTCATAATTTGGTTTAAGTTTATTTTTCTCTTCGTCTAACTCTGCTGATGACATGTCCGCTATACCAAAATCACCTTGGTATCCTGTAAACAGTTCTATAAAATCATCAACCATAAGATCCCGCGGGGGGCGGCTCCAGTCTCCCTTTACCGCCCCACTCTTTCTTTAGAAAGAATTAGTAGTTAGATTCTTCTTGTGGCGAAGATTCGGCATTAACCTGACTTCTTTTCAAAGAACCATAGAATTCTCTAGCCATTTGATAAAGAGAAGTGTTATCTACCTTTCGTAATAGATTTACACTATAACCATGCCAAGTAAAACTGCCTGAATTTTCAACAGATGTAAGCTTGTAGATTCTAGAAAACCTTGGAGCAGGCACTGACTTACCAGTGCTAGGATCTGTCTCAAACTCATTTTCTATGAGCGAGTTCCATTGTCTGCTTGTTTTTAACTGTGTGGTCTTCATAGTCATTAAAGCTTTCTCTGGTCTATCACCTAAGACAACAACAAAATGATTTGCTGTCTTAATGATCTCATTACCATTAGGCAGTAAATCTTTGTTTCTGCTGTCTTGTTTTGTTTGTGACATGACCTCTGGGCCTCTATCTGGATGGATAGGTCTACCCTCTGCTTTTTCAAAAGGTGCCCACTCTGGATAACTCATCTTATAATACACAGGTATAACTTCTATACCTTTCTCACCATCATATAATTTTTTTGTGACAGTATTATAAAACATACCAGGCTCTGCACCTTCAACATACTTTGCATGTTTCTTTTTAGTCTCAAATGAACCTGCTTGTAACAGCTTCAAAAAAGGTAGCGCTAAATCCTCTTTGTCAATATTCTCAAGCCCCATGCCTGAGTCTTTAACAAAGTCCAAAGTCGCTACTTGACCGCTTTGCTTTTTCACAACGTCTCTTGTCTCTTGCGTCATATTTATTTACTCCTCGTAATTTTTGTTTTGTTTCCTTTAAACAAATTAAAGTGTTCAGAGGGTAAGTCTTTATTCTTCTCGACTAACTCTCTGTATAGTGCTTTGAGAGTCATGGGCTCAACCTTTAGTTTCTGTTCAGGCTGAAACCCACTACTCTCGGCAAGGTTAGCGTATTCACGCGCCTTGTTATCTTCGTTACGACCAAAGGAAACAATAATCTCATTTTTAATAAGATCACCATGGCCGTTCTCTCGAAGCCAGTTATAAGCGCCACCTTTCTTAGCAACAGGTATGGTTGCGCTGTAAATCTCTTTAACCTCAATCGCTGATCCATCTTTAAGTTTCATTGTCTTGAGGTTCATGGACTCCATTATCTCAGGTATAACCTGTTGTGATAATTTATCTGCTTCTGCTTTTTTTGAAGCTAATTTTTCTTCATCCATTTTTATTTCATCTTCTAGTTTTTGTAGTTCTAGAACATGACCAGATAATGTTTCTGGATTTGTAATGTCGTTTACTTGTTGAGGTGCATCCTCTATAAACATCTTTTGTAAGTTACTCATCTGTATTACCTTTCTCGTATAAGTTTATTTCAATAGGATAGTAAGTTCTTTCTTGTTTATCCCATTTTAGTAAATTGTATTTACCATTAGTCATGTCAGAAACTATAGAACATGCTACACCAATTATAGCAGGATCACCTGTTAATAATAAATAATCATCCCTAGTAAAATTTTTTAGTAAAGATTTTAATTTAAAAACTAAAGGACCCGGTGAAAATATTATTTGTGAAGACTCTGGTAATAAAAATTCAAACTTACCATATTTACTTGCACCCATAATATTTATTTTTGGGTTTCCTTCTTTAGTGCCTGGTATTTCCTGTATTATGTATACTATACTTTCTTTCATGGATTGACATATAGATTACCATGGATTATATGTCAACCAATACAGGAGAAAAAATTGAATTATAAATTTAAAACTAAGCCGTATGCACATCAACTTAAGGCATTAGAAAGGTCTTGGGATAGTAGATGTTTTGCATATTTTATGGAAATGGGCACAGGTAAGTCTAAAGTCTTAATAGATAATGTAGCCATGCTTTATGATAAAGGTAAGATCAATGGTGTCTTAATTGTGGCACCGAAAGGTGTGTACAAGAACTGGTATAGCTCAGAAATACCAACGCATTTACCAGATCATATAGAAAAAAATATGGTGTTGTGGAAAGCCTTAATTACGAAACAACAGCAACAAACTTTGAACACATTGTTTAAACCAAGCGTTGATTTACACATATTAATTATGAATGTTGAGTCTTTATCTACTAAGAAAGGTGTCGATTTTGCGGCAAGGTTTTTAAACTCACACAGAACCATGATGGCCATAGATGAGTCTACAACTATAAAAAATCCAACAGCTAAAAGAACAAAAAATATTGTGGCTCTTGGTAAACATGCACAATACAAAAGAATATTAACAGGATCACCGGTTACAAAGTCACCACTAGATCTATACAAACAGTGTGAGTTTCTTGATCCTTGGTTATTAGAGCATGAGTCTTATTATTCTTTTAGGACTAGATATGCCATCATGAAGAAAGTTAACTTTGGTATTAGAGCTGTAGAGATACCTGTTGGCTATAAAAATTTAGGTGAGTTATCAGAAAAACTAAAAGGTTTTTCAGAACGTGTTTTAAAAGATGAATGCTTAGATTTACCTAAAACTACATTTATGAAAAGGTTTGTGCAACTAACTCCTGATCAATTTAAGGTTTATGAGCAGATGAAAAAAGAGGCCTTAGCTATTATGAACGGTAAAATGATTACTACAGCAAATGCCTTAACTCAACTAATGAGACTACAGCAAATCACTTGTGGCCATTTTAAGGCAGATGATGGCACTACACAGGAGATAAAAAGCAATAGGATGGATGAATTAATAAATGTATTAAACGAACTAGAGGGTAAGGTCATAATTTGGTCACATTGGCAAAGTGACGTAAAACAAATCATAAAGGCTATAGTTAAAGAGTTTGATGACCCTAACTGTTTTGTAGATTACTATGGTTTGACACCACAAGATGAAAGACAACAAAATATAAAACGTTTTCAAGAAGATGATACATGTAGATTTTTTATTGGAACACCACAAACAGGGGGATATGGTATCACACTTACAGCTGCTAGTAATATGATTTATTATTCTAATGGTTATGATCTTGAGAAACGTCAACAGTCAGAGGCAAGAATAGATCGTATAGGTCAAACAAAACCCATGACTTACATTGATATTATTTGTGAGGATACAGTTGATGAAAGAATAGTAAAAGCCCTTCGTAAAAAAATTAACATTGCAAGTCAGGTTATGGGTGAAGAATTAAAAGCTTGGATTTAAAGTTTTTGTAATAGAACTACGATAACACCACCCATGCCACTCATAACTGCACCCATGGATACGAGTAATATTCTCTCTATTCTAGTTATCTGACCTTGTAATTGTTGCATGCGGTCGTACGTCTGCTTTTGCATTATTCTGCAAAGCTTTTCATGTGACTCTATTCTCTGTAATGCATTATCTTTTGGCATACTTACCTACCCAGTAACAAATTGGTTCAAGCACTTTTCGATATACTCTACCTAACATGTGCGTTTTACCTCTAGACTCTTGTCTAATATCGATAGTTCTATGCACTGCAATATGTTCTAATACTTTTTTAAGAACAATATTTTTCTTAGATAGTTTTACTAACGGTAAGAATATTTTATGATATCCTATTTGATATTCTGGAGCTAAATCTTTTGAGTGTCTCAACCATATTTTATTTCTAAATGATCCAAATCCATAAGACTCATTCATCATAGTGCAGACGATTTTGCCACCGCCGCCTCCACCGCCTCCGCCGCCTCCGCCGCCGTCATCAGATGGTGGTCTAGAGATTACAGATGGTGGCCCAGATATGCCTGTAGGAGGCCCTCTATCTGGTGCTGGTGCTTCTGGCATTCCTGCATCATCGTCTCTAGGTGGAGGTGAAGGAGCTATAGTTCCTCTACCTCTATCTGGTATGTCTAAAGATGGAGGACTTGGTGCTATCTGACCTCTATCTCTATCTGGTATGTCTAAAGATGGAGGAGTTGGTGCTATCTGACCTCTATCTCTATCTGGTATGTCTAGTATTGGTGTATCTACAATGTCAGGTGTATCAATTACGTCAGATCCGGGTAACTCTAATCTAGCAGGTGTGGGTTCTCTAACTCCTGTCAATTCATCTCTAACTTCTTGATATTTTCCATCTTCAATTTTTTTTATTTGATCACTGCTTAGTTCTTCACCCGTAAAAGGATTTATACCACTATCCATGGCTGCTTTTTCAGTTCTAGTAGCTGGCCCTATACGATAATCAGCTATTGTTACCTCCTCCTCTGGAAACCCAGTAACATCAGATATTTTTTCTTTTAAAGATTTTTCATCTTGTTGTTTGTAAAATTCTTCCATCATTGTCAAACCTTCATCTTCAACTGGAGGAGTTACTGTAGTAAAGTCATCAACTCCTGTGTCTATATCTTGAAAAGGATTAACTCTAGTTGTATCAGTTTGAGTAACAGTATCCCTATCTGGTAAAGTTGTAAACATTTTACCTATAGTAGCATCTGTAGCATCATCTAATACAGCTGCCTCTTTATTTTTTAAATCTACTATTTCAGCTAAGTCATCTATAAGATTAGTTTTTCTTCCTAAAGGATCAAACGTCATGACACCTTTATCACCAGTATAAGTTCCTGCTTTAACTTGATCTATTTCTGAGTCTGTAAAACCGTATTTGTCAGCTAATGTTTCGCTAATATCTTCTATTCTTTTGTCGTAAGTTCTCTGTAATCCATAATTTACAGGATCTCCTACTTTTCCTCCTGTTATAGTATTGAGAAAACCACCTGACACAGGATTGTAACCTTTCATGACACCACTTGCAATAGTGCCCGCAGTTGTTAAACCAAATTGATCACCATAAAAATCTTCTAAAGCACCTTGTCTAGGATCTCTATCAGGTAATACTGCTCCTACAGCTTGACCAACTAATGTTATAGGAAAACCTGCTGCTGCGTTTATTGCTGCTGATGCAATTGTTTTACCGACATCTAATGTCTTACCAAATACTTTGACTGTTTTCTTTGCTGAGTCTACCACCGCTCCTGGTATTTTTCCTAACTCAGATAATGCATTTTGCACATCGCTTCCCGCTGCACCTATTATTCTTTGAATAGTGCTTTGCTCTTCTGGTGTAAAATCTATTTTTTCTCTTGGATCAGCTAGAGTTCTCGCAACATCAGAATAATCTCCTGGTGCGAATACATCTCCAGTTTTAGGATCTATTATATTTCCTGACGTGGCTTGACCTGTCACTGGATCTGTTGCTGATAAAACATTGGGTGATGTTTCTACAAAAGGTGGAGTTGTGGTTGGTGTGTTAACAAAACCTGTATCTGTTGTAGTTGGTTGTGTAATTACCTCTTGTCCAGTATCCGTATCTTGTGGTGTTATGACTTTAGCAGTCTCAGTGCTCTCTGGAAACATGGGCAATCCACCAGAAAAGTAACTTAATAAATCTGAGTACACTGATTGTTGTGTTGGATCAAACTTAATACCTGGTTCTAAGTTTGCTAGCAATAAAGGGTTTGTATCTGTCGTAGTTCTAAGACCAGATACATCAATACCTTCATCAACAATATCTGGATCTGTAACTATTAATGATGCTAAATCTTCTCTAGACATTATGCTAATCCTCTCGATCTAAGTCTTATAGCCTTTTCTTCAGGCGATAGCAAAGCTTGCTCTGTAGGTGTCAGTCCTTGATTCATGGTGCCTGTCGCTTGAGTCATGATACCTGTTGGCGCTCGTGCAAATAAATTAGGGTTTATGTTTGGACTTTGAGGTAATGAACTTTGATCACCAACTCTTGTTTTAAATATATTTGGTATACTACCAACTCCAGGTATTGTAAATCTATCTAAATCATCAGTTTCACCAGATAGTTTAATGTCTTCAAAAAATTGTCTTGAAGTTCTAGGGGCGTCTACAGTTGCTGGAGGAATTGTTTGACCTATAATTTGGTTTACACCTGCAACTGTTGAGGCTAATTTTTTGCCTGTTCCTGTTGTTTCATTCATAGTTTTTAGCCAACCAGGTTTTTCACCAAATTCTTGAGTAATTAATTTTTTAGCAGCTCTTTGCTCAAAAATATCTTTTGCATTATCATATGCAGTTCTACCAAATAATAAACCATTAATACTTCCTGTTAATTTATACAGAAGAAGACCTATACCTTGTCTTCCTAATCTTGAAATAGCTCTACCAATTCCAGTTGAGGTAGCCTGCATGCTAGACAGATCACTTGGTTTTAAGGTTTTTCTTACCTCAGTAACAAATCTTTTTAAAGTTTCTATCTCTTTTTTACTAAATAAAGATTTTGCAAAATCTGGATTTTTATTAAATATATAATCAAAATTTTTAACTAAATTTGTTGGGTTTAATCTACCATTTTTTATGGAATCATTAAACATTTTTTCAATCATTCCTGATCTTAATGTTGCAAAATCTTTACTTTTTTGAGCTGCAACACTTGGTTTTAAACCCTCTACATTAAAAACTTTTTTTAAACGATTTATTATTTGAACCCCTGTTTTATCTTTACCCACAGTCCCTGTGCCATATATGTAATTTATTGCTTTCATACCAGTAACTTCAGGATCTATTAATATCTTTTGTATGGCATTACCTGCTGGATCATTAACTTTAACAGGTCCTTTTTTAATAACGTTTACTCCAAATGTTAATTCTTTTTCTCTATATATTTTTCTAGCATTTTGAATATTTCTTTTTAAAACAACTTCACCCTCTTTACCTGCAAATAATAAATTGTCTAAAGTATCATCATATAATTTATCAAACTCTGTTTTTATTGCTATTGCAGTTTTTTTATCAGTATCATTTTTTGCTGCACCTATAAAACTACTTAATTTTTTCCGCATGGTTTCAAAATCATTTAAAGTTTTTAAAGGAACTTTTTTTGATGTTTTTTTACTTTTGAAAGAATTTACAAATTTTTTAATTTCATTAAAGGCTTTAAGAGATGCAGGTGTTAAATCTTTATCTAAAATTCCTGTTCCCTCGTCCACTCCTTTTAAAATACGAAAAGGTTGTTTAGACTCATCTTTCATAGTTTTTTTAACTGAATTTAAAAGAACTTGCACATTTGATTCACTACCATTAAACACTGCATCTTTATCTATTAAATTGTAAGCGGAATCAACTTTATCAGATGCTTTTTTAGCTTCTTTTTCAATTGCATTTTTTAAAGCTAATCCTAAATCTTCTATACCATCTTCAGTAACCTCTCCTTTATTAAATTTATTTGATAAGGCTTTTAAACTAACTCCTATGTCTATTTCTTGTTTATTAAAAAATTCTCTGGCTTTTTTTTGTGCTTCTGGTCCGTACTCTCCTTTAGCTGCTGCATATAAAGCAGCTATACCCTCTTCATTTCTTTTTGCTTGAGACGATGATAATTCAAAACCAAATTCATTTGCTTGTGTTGAAAGAGCTGTAACTTCATCATCTACACCTTTAACCACATTGTTAAAATATTTTTCTATAAAATCTGGTGACATTTTATTAACATCAATTCCTGCTGCGTCTAATGCTTTATAACCTGCTTTCGTTATTTCTATTTTTTGTACTTTTTTACCATCAGGTGCAGTTTCAGTAATTAATTTATAATAATTTGGATTACCTTTAAACAATTTTAAAGCAGCTTTACCAAGGGGTCCTACGACTCCTTCAAATGCAAAAGTAAGAGCTCCAGTCAAT
>TARA_A100001201_G_scaffold18931_1_pt1 | contig 10910 bp, 11 predicted proteins | sample TARA_A100001201 | Tara Oceans TARA_A100001201 (sample SAMEA2619872) | marine metagenome | biome: marine biome (ENVO:00000447); feature: surface water layer (ENVO:00002042); material: "saline water (ENVO:00002010), including plankton (ENVO:xxxxxxxx)" | depth 5 m | reverse complement strand
TTAATATCTGTATTATCATCTTCGAAACTACCACTAAATTTTGTTAAGAATCCATAATTAGTATAAGTATTATTTAAATGTTTATTTACTAAATTGGTAATATCCATTTCTACATCACCAGATTGATTTATAAATGATTGACTTGTTTCTGTACCAGCAGTAGTAATCCATACACCACCACCTCTTCCTGATCTACTACCAGAAGTCATATTAGTTTCACTAGAAGCCCATTTAACAGAAGAACCACTTTCCCAATTACAACCTGCTGTTGTTCTTGGGTTATCAAAATGTTTACCAACACCCTCATCCCAAGTTCGTCTTAACATATGCGTTGATAGTGAATAAGTTTTATTTAATTCTTTTTGCCCTTCAACTTCATACAACCTTAAATAAAATTTAGGATTTGATATAGTCCCATCAGAAATAGAACTTGAAAATGCAGAGTAATCAAACTGTGTAAGTATTCTTGATACACAAATAGGCGAATTAGCAAATCCATCTTGAAATTCTTTTTTTAATTGCAATATTTCATCACCACCATAATTCTTGTCAGTTTTATTTGGAAACTGAACAATATGGCTTGGTGAGTTTTCTGTTATATATGTGTCTTTTGTTGATAGTACAAAATAATGCATTATAATCTCTTTTATTTTATTAACACAAATTTACTTGCTGAATATTGATTCCATAATTCCCTTACTGCACTCCCAGCACTGCCAGTAGCAAATGGTAATTGTGAACCACTTAATGTGTATAAGTCACCTGTCAATACACCAGTAGCATTTGGATTAGTTGGTAAATTAGTAAAGTTACCCTTATTAGCTTTTATGTTTTTACTCGTACTTATGTGTCCACTTGCAGATATTTCTCCACTAGGTATTGCAATATCACCTTCAATTGTAACACCATTCATGTTAAAACCTGAAGTTTTCCCTAAACTAATTCGCTTTACTACTACACCATTAGTACCATTAATACCATAAATATCATTTCCACCGACATATAAATCACCACTTGCACTTACATTACCAACAAATGTATTTGTAGAACCAAGTGTTAGTCGTTTTGTATTATTATGATAAACTGCATTACTTTGAGTAAGATACAACCCACCACTTACAATTAAATTTTTATTTATACTTACCTGTGTATCCGCAACACCAACTATTTTAGTACTATTTCTAAAAATTCCTGTATCGGTTGGTGTTTTGTATATGTAATCGTTATCACCAAAATCTACTCTTGGTGTATTAGCTGTAAGGAATATATTACCACTACCATAAATATTATCACCATAAATATCACCACTTGCACTTATGTTTCCAACAACAGTTAATTTTTGACCTGGAATCCTTGTACCAACTCCAATATTTCCACTAGCAGATACTATTGTTAATTTAGTATTTTGTCCTGGATACCATCCAGCATCAATTTTAAACTTATCTGAATCTGAAGCATCAGCTCCTATCGACCAATCAATACCATTAGGTGTATTTGTAAGTTGAATTTGTGGGTCTGTTGCACTATTTGTTGATACGACAGATAATTCTGGTTGTGTACCTTTTATTACAATATCTGCTTGTGTTGCACCAGCACCACCAATGTCTAACCTACCAAATGAACCAGTTGATGTTACTGAACCACTTATGTTTCCACTTGCAGTTATATTTCCAACCGGACCTTCTACAAATAAACTACCACTTATACGCACCATATTTGTTGAATTTGGATATGTTCCTATACCCCAATATTTGTTTGAAGCTGTTATATAAAAAGCTGGAGCTCTTAATTCAGCTACTGCAGTACTTGGATCAGGATTAGATGTAAAATTATCATTAAGAAAAAAATCACCTTGATAGTTCGAACCACTTGGTTGAGCACCATACATCCATTGTTTATTACCCCCATCTATATAAAATGCTATAGTACTCATTTTTATTTGAGCTAGATTTTTATTTTGTACAGTACCAACTTGTTGTGTCATATTGAATAATGGTCTAGCTGAATTTACTGCAGTAGAACAAGATAGGATAAAATATCCATTACCTTGAAGTGCACCAAGTTCTCTATTATTACCATCACTAAAAGTTACACCACCAGCAGAATTTTCAGACATAGCTACATTTCCAACATAGACAGTTCCAGCATCAAATTGTCCACTACTAGCAGATATTGTCTGTGTTTCTACTCTACCAAATGAACCAGTAGTTGTTGCTGAACCACTTATATGTTTTCCAGCACCCATAATTATACTAGCATTAGACCCACTACCATCTTGGACAGTTCCATCTATTTGTAACAATTTGTGGTAATTACTACCTATTTTTTTTGAGCCTAAATCAGCCATTTATCTTCTCCAAATATAATTGTTCATATATAAATATTCAACTCTTGATTTTAAATTTATAATCATTATCAAATATTCTATATCTCCCATCATTTAATTTTAACCTTAATAATATCTTATACAACCTATTGTTTATAAAACCATCTAATTTCAATTTAAAATAATTAGATTTTAAATCTGTACTCAATAAAGAATAGTCACCAAATGGAATTAGTGTTTCTCCTGTTTCTACATCTACTATGGAATAACTACCACTACCGTGTGGTACAAGTTTATTAGTTTGAGTAGTTTTAGTTGTAGAAACAGATTTTGTTTGATATCTTTTTCTAGCAGCTACTCTAAATCTTGGTTTTTCTGTTTCCATATATGTTTCTCTTAAACCAATCATAAACATATAATTATCATCAGTTCCATCAATTGTTATCGGATCTATAGGAACATCTGGATATTCAAAAGTACCAGTTCCTTCTTCAAATTCTTCACCATAGTCTTTAAAGGTTCCTGTATAATCATTTGTATGTTCATCCCACCTAACTTCAAGTTTTGGTGAATAAATAGAATTTGCATTAGATGAAAAAAAGTTTATATCTCCAGAATGGTTTACTGAATTTTCTTGACTACCACTCCATTTTAAAATAAAACCATAGTTTGGTATTTTTGAATTACCACCTAACCAATTATTTACAATATCTGTAACATCCATATTAACATCAACCGAGTTATGTGAAAATGACTGAGAGGCTTGATAACCACTACCTGTCATCCACACTCCACCTCCAGGTATATTCCTACTACCGCTTTCTTGATTGAAATCAAAACTACCAGTAAAAGACCAACTTAGATGTTGAAAGTTTTCATTTCTTTTTTCCCAACTAACACCATCTCTACTATTTGGATTTTGATTTCTATGTCCAGTTCCTTCTTCCCAACTTTGAGATAAAGGAAATGCTGTCAATGAATATGTTGGTGAAAGTTCTGATGTCTTTTTTTCATATAATCTTAAAAAGTATTTTGGTGGGATTCCATTCCCATCAAGACTACCAGTTATTTCTTTAGATACAAGTGATTGTGATAATTCACTCAAATCAAATTCTAAAAGAACTCTTGAAACTGCATTTAAACCTGTCAACCCATCGAAATCTTTTTTTAAAACAAGAGTATCATCTCCACCAAAATTTTTATCGGAGTTATCATTTAGTTCATATATGTATGTATCCTTTGTTGGATATATAAAATGATACATTTAAATCTCCTTATCTAACGATACCTTTAATATCTGTATTTGGATTTTTTAATTCAAAAACAGCTGGTTCGTATGCTGGTAAAATAATACCTTTTCCAGCAACAGCAGTCGAACCATAAAATTTACTAAAATCATAATAATAACCATAGTTGGTATTATTATTAGTGGTTGATGTTGTTCCATCTGAATTTATAGAAACACCATATAAAGCTGGTGTAAATACATCATCAGCTGTTCCACCCTTGTAAGACTCTAAATTATAATCTTTATCTTGAGTTATAGTTACATAATTTACAGCTCTAATACCATCAACATCCATTAATAAATTTTCTAAATCACTTGTGTATATGACTTGCTTAAACTGCATTTTATCTATATTAAAATAATCAGATAAAGCTGTGATACATCTCAATTTTAATTCATCTCGATTAACATCACCATAAGCTATAACATCAAATACGATTCCAAAATTTATAATGTAACCATCATATATAGATATCTGATCTGTTAATAATCTATGTTCATTTAAATATTTTTTAACATTTTGTTTAATAATATTAGGACTGGTCGTTAAATTTTTAGTTAAACCATATGAAAGTAAATATAAATCTACAGTATATAATCTATCATCATCAGTTACATTCGAATGAGTCATATCTAATGTCTCTAATAAAATTTGAAAATCTTCTTTGTTTAAACCACCACTTTGATCAGCGTCAAGTGTTTTTTTAATGTCTTCCAATAAACCAATCTTTTCACCAGCTGGAGTATCTGGATCAAACATATCATAATTTAAATCTATTACATTTTTTAACCTATCAACCAACCCAGCTATTCTTTCTCTTTGTGCTGTTCTTATAGCACCTGACCTAGCACAATAAACTTTAGCGACACTCCCAAACTTAGAAGGCATATTTAAAGTTCTAGCTTCAAAATCTTCTTTAGTAACACACCTTTTTTGAGTTGAAGTGTTAATCATAGCTTTATGTTTTATTTCTTCTATTGTATCACCAGATGAACCACCAGCAGCTGGAGTTGGATTGGTAATTGATAAATTAGTAGTGGAACTACCAGCCAATAATGAAGTTTTTTCTATTGTTGTTAATTGTCCTGATGGGATATTAGAACTAACACCACCACCCACTCTATAAGTTATGGTTAATGTTGTATTTGATGGTGCTTCTCCTAATGTACCATAAGCATCACCTAAAAGTGGATTTATCTCATTTTCTAAATTATTTTCAGCACCTGGTATGTTTATGCCAACTTGTTCTACAGCTAAAAAAGAAGAATTAAATGTTTCACCATTTTTTAAAATACCATTACCGAATATTAAAGATGTGGTATTATTTTCATTAACTTCCGTAATAAATCTTTTAGTAGTTTTTATATATTCCAAAGAATATGGAACAGGTACTTTTATAGAATCACTATTAATAGCATATGGTGTATTTCTACTAGAATCGGATGTGTAATGTTTTTCAAGTGGAACTTTATCTTGAGCTAAACTTTCAACTTCATACCAATTGTTTCCATTTGAATCCACACACGAAAGAATTTCAATTACATTATTTTCAGGTAATGTTAATTTTTTAAATTTAACAGCTTCTGAAATAACGAAATCGGAAGAAATTGTTTTACCAGATATAGCTCTTACCATTCTTTTTAAAGCATACGAAGAAGCTATTCCAGTAGAGTCATTTATTTCATTTATAATAGGAGGTTCATCCTTAGATGAACTTATTGTAAAGTCCACAACATCTAATGATTCAAATCTCAAATCTGGATTTATTACAGAAGATACTTGCATTCCACTATCAATCGTAACAAAATTACTATCACTAAAATTTGGATTACCAGCAGCATCAGCTGAAATTATAGTTTGAACCTGAAGATCTACATAAGCTGGTGCTATAGGTTTTACTTTATATCCATAAGCTTTTGATAACATTAAAACATTTCTTCGTTCTTCAGCTAATGGTAACATCATTTCTTTATATTGTTGGTCTACATAAAAATTTAAAACATCACCAACATAAGCATTCATTTCAATTAACATCATACCAGGTGATGTTTCATTAAAATCTTTATATGTGTTTGGAAAATAAGATTTTGCATAATCAATTAAAGATGATTTTAAATCAATAAAATCTCTACTATTATAATCGACATTACTATCTTTTAATTTATCTTGTTTACCATAAGGCATATTTATTCTCCTATTAAGCTCCTACTGTTATTGTAATAGAATCTTGAGTATTTGGATCTTTTTCCAAAACAAAATCTATTTTTACATCTAAAGCTTGTCTAAAGTCATGTGTACTATTTGTAGACATCCCTATTTGTATATTTTTTATTGTCAAAAAAGGTAACCAATATGAAACGCTATTTGTAATAGTTTCTTGTATATTAGATACAAGGTCAGCATTAAATGGTTGAAATAAATATTGTTTTAAAGGTATACCAAGATTTGGTTGCATTGGTCTTTCTCCCGGTTCAGTACTACACAGATTTGTTAAATTATTTTTTACAGCTTCTAATGTAGTTTTAGTTGAAGCAAAAGTACCATTGTCTACTACAAATGGTAACTGTAAGCCAATATTTATTTCTTCATCAACATCTATTTTAGATTGATTATTTCTTTCTGGATCTCTAATAGCCATTATTTTCCTTGTTTTTTATCTATCGCATTCATTACTTTTCTATAATCTTTTTTTAAAAAATCTGGTGTTTGTCCATCAACACTAACAGGAACATTAGGATTATTGTTCATCATTTCACCATATTCTTTTCCCATAACTTGATTAATTTTTGATGAATCAAATTTACTACCACCTAATGTTTTCCATTCATCACCAGCAGCTGTTTCATTTAAAACATCATTCAATACTGAATTGTTTGAATATGATTTTTTCTCAACAACTTTATCTGTATGTGGTTTAACAATTTTTTTTGTTGGTTGATTAAGTTCACCAATTATTTCTTTAAGCCCTAATCTAATTTCTTCTCTTACGACTTCTCTAATTACCATTTTAAATTGTTTTAATTTCATAACTTAATATCTCCTATAATTAATCTTTTTCACTTTGATAAAATCCATATCTTTTACCTTTGTTTTCAGTTGCTTTTTCAATAGTAACATCATCATCTAAATTTAATAATGTTGTAATGATAGTATCATCTAATTGTAGATTCCCCAAGTCACCATTACCCAAACCATCAAGATGTGAAAATAAATCGTCACATTGTTTTTCTATTTCATTACAATTATCAAAATTATTATTCTTACACTCTTGTAATAAATATAAGCATTGTTTATAATCCAACAGAGAATCTAACCCATCAAATGTTCCACCAGCAGCTATACACTCAGCAGCTGTCATTTTTTGTGTTGTTCCATCAGGTAAATTACATTCCACTAAAATATCACTACCATCTGTAATACCATCAAAACCAGAACCATCCGAACCAGCTTCATCTGAAATACTATCAGCCCAATCATCTGCATTTTTATTGGAAGAATCTATAGCGTCTTGTTTACCACGATTCTGCATAGCTGCTAAAAAAGCAAGAAGTCCACTTAATAAACTTAAAAACCCAAATATACTCAATAACATTAACAAAGCTGCTATTATAGCAAATCCAATTGGAACAAGTTTTTCCAATACTCTCCCACAAAGGTTCATAATGTCAAGAGCAACAGCTTTAAACATATCAAAAACAACAACAGATCCCATACCAACTCCAGGAGATGGTATCTTTGTTAATATTTTAGCAACAACATATATTATTGTAACTACGATAATTATTTGAAATATTGCTCTAGCAATAGGCATCAAAGTATCAATTATTCTATTAATAGTATCTATTATTTTATTAATAACCTTTATTACCTTATTAACATATGGAATCACAGCAACAGCCAAAATTCCCATAACATATACCAAATACTCTTTTATATATTGTTTGACTTCTTCTAAAATAGCCATAACATAATCATCTATCAATTGTTTTATCATTTCCTCTATATCAGGAACACCCGGTAGTTGAGGTTGACCCATTTTAGCATATCTATCAGCTTCCGCTTGTAAAGCTTCTAACTCAGCAACTTTCTGTGATACATTTAATTGTTTTAATGGTATTATTGTTTCAGCTGCCATATTATTTCTTTATAAACACTTTATTACTTAAAATTACATCAGCTAATGTTTTTGGCCACTCATAAGATATTTGATTTTCTTCATCCTCAACAAGTTCCATTCCCAATATTTCATCAAAACCATCTGCTACTTTTTTCATATTACTTAAAGCAGCTCCTGGTTTATTTGATTGTTCTATAGACATAGCTGTAGCATAACACATATTTTTAATTTCTTGAACTATAGTTGCTAAATATGTAACTAAACTTTCACCCATAACAGCTTTGTTTATATAATCATCGTGGATATATGAACCCAAAACTATTTTATTTCTACCATCTATTACAACATCAGCTGTAGAAAATATTTCAACCAATGGTGTATCTTCAATTCTCCACCGTGTAGCGGCTGTAAATAGACATGTGTTGTTTGATGAGAATGTCATAGTATTACCAGCACCCATATGTATAAATTGCTTTGAAGCTAAAAACATACTATCTTTTCTAGCATTAAAAATTATTCTATCAGAAGATAAAAATGTTTGAGGTCTGTCATACCCATTAATAGTCTGTTCTATATCTTCATCATCAATACCACTAGCATTAGGAACAGGATTTCTACCATTTGTAGGATGTGGTCCTAAACCCCTCCCCAAAGATGTTTTAAAAGTTTTTGATATACTTCTATGAACAGTATCCACCTCATCATCAGCTAAAGTAAAATTATATCTAAGTTCTTGTTGTAATTCTTCTTGACTTTTATTCTCTATATCTTGTTGTCTTACCTCTTTACCTTTAATATCAAGTGGAAAATGGTTTCGTAATGTACCTTGAGAAGTCATACTTAAAATATTACTATCTAAACTACTTTCAACAAACTGTTGTTCAGCTCTACCATTAGATAAAATAATATATGGATTTATATTTCTACTACCTATTCTAAGACTATTTCCATGTCTACCTTCCAATAACAAGTCACCATGAATATTATCATAATGTAAGTCTTCGGAATCATTTCTTGGAGCATCTAATATTGGATTTTTTAATTTTTGCAATCTCTTAAAAGGTGCTTTTATGAAATAATTTTGTTTATACTCCACAGAATCAGTTGTTAGTTCATTACCTTCATATGGATTGAAATTATGATTTGGATCTCCCTCTGTATTTAAAGGTCCTAAATAATAATTTCTTTCACCTATAGTACAAAGTAAAACCGGATCTCCCTCTAAAGGAATATCACACATACCTCTAAGTAAAGGATAATACCTAGACTCCTCACCACTCATAGAAGATTTTTGTATACCCAAATTACCAACATATGGATATGCTACAATACTACCGATTCTTTCTTCGTTTCCCCCATAGTCTTTATTTTCAACTTGAGAAGTTACAACAGAAATTACTTTACCAGGAACAAACTGCATCAAAGAATATTGACTTATTTTTTTCTGTCCTACAATATTTCTTTCGTTAAATTCTTCTGGTAATTTTATATATGTTGAACCCATTAGTTACCTCTTACTGTTTTTTCTTTTGCTATTTCAGCTTTATCATTTATTTTTTGTAAATCATTAACATCTTCTTGTAGTGCATTAATTAAATCTTCTTTTTCCTGCTCTGATAATAGTAACGAATCTTCATCACTACTCGAAGATTTAGCCATTATCCTTTGAATCACACTAGCCAATTTAACTAAATGTTCATCATTTTTTACAGCTACATCCATATATTCTTTTATAATAGGAGCTACTAAAACAACATCATCAATAGTCGTTATAAAACCATGTATCTCTGATATTAACAAATCAATTTGTTTTTTTCTATCTGATGTATTTTTATAAATGTCGTGAGTTAAATCACTAAAGGATTTACCCTCAAATATCTCGTCTTTAGATTTCATTTTTTCTCCTAATTCATAAATGGGTGTAACTATTCATATATAAATATAAAATTTGTAAGAAAAGGATTAAAAATAAAAAACCCATTCGTAATTGAATGGGTTTAAAAACGATATTGTTTTTATTTATTTTAGAAGAAAGAGTTTTTATTATCTATTATAGTGCCAACAGATTCATATGTGTTAACTAAACTTTTATATTCTTTTTTAAATCTATTAACTACTTTTGTAATATAAGAAGTTTCAATATTAGTCATTTCTCTTATTAAGACATATAATGCTTTTTTATTAAAGTTTTCTATTTCATCTCTCTTTTTGAGTAATTCTATAATAGCATAAGCAACATTAATATCTCTTTTACTTTTAAACATAAGGGGAACATTGTCTTCAAAATAATCAATTAACTCTATTATAAATTCAATAAAGTGTTCTTGTTTTTTATCATCTATACCCATACTATGTTTAATTGTACTTATATCAGAATGTGTACAATATTTTTTATAATTAGCATTGTTGTGTAGAATTAAATAATTTTTAGCTACTACAGAAAAATAACTAAATGCCTTTGAACCTTTTGTGTGGTCATATTTATGCATATTAGTAACCAAGAAAGCTACAGTTTCGTGTTTAACATCTTCAAATTTATCATCAAAATATGTAAACTTAAATGTGTTAATTATGTTTTCACATAACTTATCAAAGGCTGGATGTATTTCTTTATTGTAAATATTATTTCTTTCTGTTTGATTTTTATTTGGATCTAAACCATTATATCTAATAATAGCATCTTGCACTTCCATACCAAAATAAACTTTTCTTGTTCTTTTTCTTCCCATTATTTATTCTCCGTATTTTCTTCTACAAAGATTCCATCTAACATCTTTTGTATTTGTTTTAATTGATTAAAGAAAAAACCTGTTTCATCATCTGATTCATAATGTCCTTTAGAATCTACAAGTTTCATTTTCTCTGTTGAGAATTTTATTATCTGTTGAATCTGTAGAATAAATTCTTCATATTGAGTTATCCTCTTTAAAGAGTAGTATAACAAAACAGAAGAGACTAAACTAATTATAAAAAATATTATTGAAATCGCTACCCACATATTATCTCCTAATTAGAAAACAACTCATCAAATTTATTTTTGAGTTTGTCTACTTTTTCTTGTTCATCTTTTGTTTTTGGAACTTTTGTATTTACATCTTCGTCAACATTGTCACCTCGTTTCCATTGGTCGTACTCAATGTGTGTAGCCATCATATCAGCTTGATGTAATATATAAGCC
>TARA_A100001201_G_scaffold2001_1_pt1 | contig 10932 bp, 11 predicted proteins | sample TARA_A100001201 | Tara Oceans TARA_A100001201 (sample SAMEA2619872) | marine metagenome | biome: marine biome (ENVO:00000447); feature: surface water layer (ENVO:00002042); material: "saline water (ENVO:00002010), including plankton (ENVO:xxxxxxxx)" | depth 5 m | reverse complement strand
TCAGAATATGATTCTGTCTTAGGCACATCAATAAGAGTGTATCTATCATCATAAGCCGCACGACCCATAGGGAACATTGCGCCTGTTTTAATCAAATCTCTTGCGAATCTACTATTTGGAACCCAAATAATAGTGCCAAGAGGGATTTCAGCCGGTAGTTGTTGTTGAGCATAAAAACGAGATTTCATTCTACGGAATAAATAACCGTGTCCTTTTTCCCAAGTATTGAGACGGTGCATCATTGCATCGTAAGAATCCTCTTTAGGTAAAGGGATTCCAGCATCATTCAGAGCCTTTGCTACTGCCGCTTTCGACTTCATCTACTACCATCTCCAATTCTTTATCTAATTTTACCTTTGACTTAGGTTTTTTAGCCTTAGCCTTTGGTTTTTCAGCAAAGGTTCCGCACAAATCACGGACTTTTCGCCTATTAACTTCTACAGCAACTAACGCGGCTTCATCGTCTGTAAGGGGTCTGCCGAGAATCCTCTCGGCATAACCCTTCAAAAACTCTGCTCTGTCAGACAACTATATCACCTTCAAGCGGTGATGTTGCTAATCTTACAGATGCGGTTGTTCTTTCCAGACGCTGCGCCATCTTGGTGTTCGTGAACGATGCAACCCATGTAGCCTGTTAGCATCCAATCGAAACCGACACCCGGAATACGAGTCAATTCAGTCTCTTGGAAACCGTCTCCGTTGTATTGGAAGAACTCTGCGGTCTCGCTACCCGGCACTACAAGTAGTGCTGTGTCAGCAAGGCGAGAGTTACGGCTGTAATATACAGTCAAGTTACCGATTCTGTTTAGGTGTTCTTGAAGGGATTCAACAACATTTCCATACAGAGTTGTGTTTAGTAGAACATTTCGGTGCTTTGCTGGAACGATTAGAGCCAATGGCTCGTTACCAGAAACTCTACCGTTCTCGAAAATCTTATCCATAGCGTTTAGGATGTTTGCTTCTGCATCTGCGGAAGCGGTGTCCCATTCTGCACCACCGCTTACAGTAACAGTCTGACCTGCACCATCAATTAGTGTTTCAAGGATTAGGTCGTCAATTACATCTGCCATGTTGCGAATAATAGCCAATTGTTGCCTGTCAATGTTCTCGAAAGTCTCTCCACGAAGTAGTGTAGAGTCAAGGAAGATACATCTACCCATACCCTTCTTCAAGTGAACGGAGTAGTTTTGGGTTCCAATCTTGGTTGGGTCTGCAACTGCGTTGTCAGCAAGTGGATAGGTAAATGTTCCATCAGCACCTGTATACCAAGTGAACTCAAGCCATCCAACTCTACGGACACCAACAACTTTTGTTCCTACACTGATTAGTGTAGATTGTAGTTGAATGAAGTCACGAAGGGTCTGCTCAAGAACTGCATCTGCTTGTCCGAATGGGCCAGCAGCAGCCTCTACTGTCAAAATCTGTTCTAATGTCTCGTTTGCCATATTTTTCATCTCCTTAATTTTTATCCACCTTAGTTAGCGGTTCCAACTCCTGTCATAACCGGAATCAAATCTCCAGCAGAGGAAGAAGTAGTAACTCCTTCTCCAATGTAAATACCGATGATTTTTCCAGCAGGGTCACTACCAGAGTCATCACCATCTGCTACAAGTCCAGCGTCATCAGCGTAGACAGGTAGTCCTGTAGTGTAAGTTTGAGAAGCCTTTGATGCTACCATCAAGACTCCACCCAGAGGGCGGAAAGCAACTTTACCTCCGGACACAAGACCGGAAGCATCTCTTTCGGATTCGTCTGCGGAGACTCCGAGAACGGTTTCTCCCCATGTAACCAAATCAAGGGTATTGTTTGTGCTGTCGTTTGTCAATAAGTAACCTGCCCCTGCAACAGTCGTTCCCGACTTTAGGGTAGCGTTTCTTGGTGCGCTCATATCTGTCATATTTTTCATCTCCTATTTTTTATTGTGCTTAGAGCATCATTTTCTCCTTTGCCTCTGCATATGTTGGTGCTTTGGAGTCGGAATCTGGGTTTGTCATGTTCCATGCGGAAGCCCAGACATTGAAAGCCTTCTCGTAGATTGCTTCCGGTGTGTGAACCTTGCGGCCATTTAGGTAGTTTGCTACTACTGCTCCTTCTTCAGAGACAGGCTTGCTAACTACTTCTGTGTCAGTAGATGCCTTGATTGGCTTCATTTCAACAACTTCTTCTTCAACAGGGGAAGGCTTTGCTGCTTCCCAAGATGCAATTAGGCTCTCAAGAACCTCTGCGCCCAAATCATCGTGACCGGACATTCCGAGGTCTGTTGCCTTTGCTACAAGAGAAAGGCGCATTTCTTCAGCCTTTGCTGCTTCTGCTGCTTTGATTGTTTCTAATTCTGCTTCGCGCTCTGCAAGTGAAGCCTTTAGTGCTTCAATTTCGGCAGAGTAATCTGGGGTCTCGATAACCTCTTCTTCAGAGGCTTCGATGCTAATAATTTCTTCGTCAGACATCATCTTCACCTTTTCGGTAGTGTGAGCATTATTGACTTGACTAATAAAGACTTCTTCTTCTTCGGCAGTTAATTCTAATTTTTCAACAGTTTTGATGTTTGCACGAGGGTAAGCGGGTCTATGGACTATAGCAAGATGGTCTAACTTGAAATCGCTTTCAAATGTCATTACTACTTTACCATCTTTATGTTCTGTAACAGAATCTGGTATTCCTGTTCCACCAATAGATACTCCGTAATCTGGGCGTAGCCACATTCCAGATTCCAAAGCCTCGAACAATTCTGGCCTGTGGACTTCTGCTTTGAAGCCCACTTCCCAGCCTTGTTCAGAGTCAGTGATAAATGCCTCTGTAACATACCCAACTACTGCATCCTTTACGCCGCCATCCATATTTCTTGTAAAACGACCATTTTCTGCGGGAGGGTGATTTAATGTCAAATCAGCACCGAACATTTGCGAAACTGCTAATTCTGCACCTTTGCGAGTTAATTGCCATCCATTCTTGTTAATACCATCGTGGAATGCTATTCCTGTAATTCTAACAACATGTCTGCCTGTAGACGCTTCTATTACTGTCTCATTGACCTCTATATCAACATCCCACTCAAAAGCAATCTTTACACATTTGCCGCCTTGTCTTTCGTAGCCTTTGCGACATTTCATAGATGGATAGCCGCCGCCTCCGCCGCCGCCACCTCCGTAGCCTTCTACTTCTACTTCTTCTTTGAAAGAGTGGCCTTCGTGAGCCTTCATACATTCATCTCTGCTATATCCCATCTCTTGACAGCGAGACATATATTCATCGTGGGTCTCATCGTCTTTTGGAGTTGGTTCTGCCGCAGACAATTCTTCTTCTGCATCTGGGTCGTTCTTACGATACCATTCAATAAACTCTCTTTCAGTTTTTGCAGGGGAATATAGTTTTGTGCCATCTGCAAGGGTGGATTCGTGAATCTCTCCATCGAAACCGATTTCTTTAGATTTTTTCCTTGCGCCTTCTGGACTTCTAAATAGATAGTCTTCCATTTTGGCTTCAACGGTTTTATCTTTGCACCCACAGCCACAGTCCATATCAGACTCTAAGCATTCGGATGTCTTATTAAACTCACTACCTTCAACTTTAGAACCACTACGCCATTGATAGCAAGACCAATATCGGGCTTTCCATTTTGGCCCCGGATTTGCACAATTATGTCTATCACGGAATGCTTTGCGTCTCTTAGGGTCGTCACGCTTAATTTCCATATTAGGGTCGCCAAATCTAACAATTACAACTGTTCCCTTTTCATTTTTAGTATATACTGCAAACTTCTTAGGCCCATCCGGTGTTCTGAAAGGTTTGTTAAGTTTTACCTTTCTACCTTGATATTCTGCGGCACTAAAAACTTCATCATCCCAATCTTCATAGTCTTCGATTTCTTCGCTTGCTCTTGGGTGGGATTTTGGTAGCAAATCGTTGTCTTGCTTGTAGTTAGGGTTACTTGGTCTACCATTTCGCAATAAGTAAAGGAATGCTTTGACTCTGGCAATTCCCCAGCCGGTTCTTGACATGTTTGGTGCATGACTACGGCTAAAAGCACCAGCACCCCTACGAAAGACAGACTTTAGTCTTCCCATAGTAGCCTTTGAGCCTTTACCCTTCTTTGCTACCTTCTTATTGTGTTCAACCATTAATTTACGAATACGAGCCTCTGTTTCCTTGCTCATACTAATTGATTTGTTTGGCTTCTTAGCAGAACCCGGTTTATTTTTCTTAGAACCCTTTTTCCTATCTTTTGGGGGAGCAGGTGTTTTTCGTGGGTCATTTTTGCCCGGTCTACCGTATTGTAAAGCCTCTACTGTCTTTGTCATAAAATCACTTGCCCTTCTTTGGCTCCAGAGTCTTTAGATTTAGATTACCTCTTAATTTATCCATCTCTTGCGAATGTTCTTGAGCCATTTGTGCAAGACGATGTTCATGTGCTTGAGCAAGTTTTTCTAATTCTATTACATGCTCTTTGTGTGCAGCATCTCTTTCACGGTCATGTTTTAATTCAGTAGGAATGTTATCAACTTCTTGAGTCTGTTCAGACTCCCACATTCGCAAAACTGTCTGCAATGCTGGTGCGGCTGTTCCGCCTATAATAGCAATAAGAGCAATAAAACCATCAAGATTCATAAGAACAACATCTGGTTTCCAGATACCCATAGCGACTACTGCACCGCAAGCAAGCAACCAAAGATAAATTGCAGGTATAACTGTGCGCTTAATCATTCGGTCATTGAATGACTGTGACTTGCTTTGTTTCATGGGTCTAACCTCCATAATTCGTATTTATCCAAGTCTATGTCATAAAACATAGTATCGGACATTAAGTCTGATATATCGGATAACTTTTGAATCTTTTCGTAGCCTAAGCGTTTAATAGTCTTTACTAATTGCTCCATCTTAGTATCTTCTATTGGATTTACTACTGTTATCTTAGGAACATCTCCTATCTGTTCATTGCGATATTCTAATAATTGCGAATGCAGACCTTGTTTGCGATATTCTTTTCGCACATATGTATTGCCTACAAAAAAGAATCCATCACACTCAATAGAAGTAGTATATGCTATTGGTAATTGGTCTTTGAACATTACCCAATACATACCATTGTCGTATATATCGGGATAGCCTTTATCAGACGCTCTCTGAAGAGGAGAACCCCAATAATACTCTAAATCCTCGTGACTATGTATTCTTATGAACATCATGTCTACATCACTTGTGTTCCTGTTACAACAACACTTATAATACCAATACCAGCCATGATTACTTTCTGCATTAGTCTGAAACCTTGTTTTAGGACATCATTCTGTATTTTTAATTGTCCTTCAAGACCAGCAAGACGAGAGTCTGTTCTTGTCTGAGCCTCTACTATCTTAACTGTAAGTGCTTTCAAATCTTTTACATCTTCTTCTACTACATCAAGTCTAAACTCTATGACATCATTCGGTGTCTGCATTTTCATCTACCTCGTCATTATTAGTTGGTTTATTATTAACTCTTTCATTCTCACGAGGCATTTCACCCATAGGTTGAGAAGAACCATCCTTTCTTACATCTCCGTCTTCTCCTAATTCCGGTAGACCTATAATGTCTAATGCTTGGTTTAGACTTAGAATACCTGCACCATAACCTATGTTTGCTCTACGCATCTTATCTAAGTGAGATTCTTCATCTATTGGCTCAAATACTAATTTTGGTAGGTCTGCCATAGTATGAGTTATTCTAAGTAACTCAAGATGTTTTGAAAACATCTGTCTGACAGATTGATTTAGAATACTTAGCATTCTACGAATAGCAGTAGTAGACCATTGATTAGCAGTAAAGGATGCAGCAAAAGTGCTACCTTTCTCTTGACCTGCTGCTGTTCTTGGAACCTGCAATACTGCGGCAATGTCAGCATTGACATTGTCAAGGAAGGAAGTAGTGTCCGGTATAGCGGTTCTTTGGTCTATGTGCTGAATAGTGACATAGTCTGGGAATATAGGCACTTGGTCTCCACGCAGAGACTCAAGCGTAGAGACTACTTGCTCCATAATAAACTTTAATCTCTCCCTCTGTTCATTTGGGTCTTGTATGTGTGCTATGGCCGATTTGTCAATAGTTATGTATTGTTTTGTCATAGCATCTTCAAGAGCAATTCTATTGTTCATACTATTGTATTTTGCTCTTATTGCTTGTTTTAGAGAAGTAAAGCGTGATGCTCCCCATAGACCATATGTTGTTCTGCCTTCTCTATCTTCAAACCAATTAGACCTATAGTCAGTCTTTATGTGAAGAATCTCATCTGCTGGTATTTCTTCTACGGTTGTCTCACCCTCTCTTAGAAAGTATCTTTCTGCTCTAATTACAGGATTGTTTTCATCTGTTGTGTCATTTAGACCTCTGTCATCAAGAATAGTAATCTGTGCTACAGGCAGAGACTGTAATTCGGTTATACCTTCTCTTGAAGTGCCGACATACTTGTTAATATCATTACCGTAGACCATCATGTTTCTCATAGCATTAATTAGAAAATCATCAAAGTCTAATGTCTCTTCTGTCAGAGTGCGGATTGCATCACGGATTCGTGCATTTTTCGCTCTGGTGTAATCTATGTGATAATTGTTAGCCGTAAGGCTAACTGCTCTTACTGCACCATTTAACTCTGGGTCTAATTTTAGCATATCATCAAACAGATAGAAATCATTATCATAATTACTATTGTCACGCAATTTATTAGACTCGTCTACAATATCTGACATTCCAGCAGCCAAGACCAGAGGATGTCTATGTGATACCTTATGACTTAGGTCTGTAGTTGAGGCATCAATCATTATAGTCTCTTCTTTTTTGCCGCTTCCGAAGATACGGGCTAACAATGGTTTCCGCGCCATGAAGGGTTTACGCACTACATGATTCATAAATGAATGGGTCTCCCATACATACTATCATATAACAAAAGCAAGTTTTTTGCATCATGGAGATAGATTTTACGCCATATTTGGCGTTTTTGCTGGTTTTAGAGATACTTTGGTGGTTAGGAGTAACTTTATTTATTTTGAGGCTCAGAAAGAAAAGAGAAAAAAATAAACGCAATACTGCTCTAAAATAGCCTTAATTCTTTATTATTTCTTTAGATTTAATCATATAATAACTAAAAATAGTCTAAAAACGGCAATAATTCCTAAATCTATGGAAAAAAGAAAGAATAAATGGGTCAGAGGCGCAGTATAACGGTTATTTCTTTCTGAAATCTTTCAAAACAATAGAAATAAATGCTATAATGGTAGCATTTATTAGGTATATTGTAGGTGTTATTGCTATGCGAACCGAAGAACGCAAAGCCGTTGTGGTAAAACATCTCGATAAATACGAAGGAAACATAAGTAAGTATTGTGTATTCCTTGCTACTGAATATCCAGAGCATTCTCATAGTGGTTGGAGACAATTTATTGATAAGATGAGAAATGAAAACAAAGATTTGTTTCCTAAGATAGAAGATAGATACAATAGTGCTATTCCGAAGGTCTGGGATGGAACGGCTATGTCTCTTGCTCGTATGCTACACCGCAGAGACAGTAGTATCAGTGTTGAGGCTTGGCGTAATCGTGTCAGAGCAGCATATGACAATGGTGCAATTACAAGAACAGAGAAGCCAGACTTTATTGTAGAGCATCTACGAAAAGCATCGGGTAGTGGTGAAGACCTATGGAATGCAATTGAAGAAAAGGCTAAACAAGCAATTGCAGACATTGAACATAATAGATGGGCTGACATAAGAATGAATACTCCCGATGATAAATATATCGCAATAGCATTCGCAAGCGACCAGCATATAGGTAATCCTTTCTGCGACCATGAAAGACTACGCCTTGATACTGAGATGATTGAAAGAACAGAGAATTGTTATGTCATACATGCTGGTGACTATATTGATAACTTCATAGTAGATAAACCAAGACCTGCAATGAAAGCACCAATCCCGCCTTCTGTGCAATGGAAGTTATGTGAACATTACTTAGACATGACTCCAACATCCCTTATGGCAATCGTAGCAGGTAATCACGACCTCTGGACAGCAGGTATGACAGACTATGACCCTCTCAAAAGATTAGCAGAAGATAGGTCTGTTCTTTACCACGCACATGAATTGAATATAAGACTATGGGTCAATGATATTCCTTATCATATATCTGTAAGACATAAGCGCAGAGGTAATTCGCAGATAGACCCAACTCGTGTTATCAAAAAGATGTGGGATGATGGCGAAGCCGACTTTGATATTGGCGTAGTAGGTCATCACCATGTTCCTGTTGTTGCTCCCTTTACTAAGCATGGTGTTGAGAGATGGGCTATCAGACCGGGCGCATATAAGATTGTAGATACCTTCGGAGAGATGTGTGGCTTCCCTCGTGAAAGACCGACTTGTCCTGTAGCCATCTTATCGCCACATTCAAGAGAGATACAAGTCTTTTCAGATTTAAGGCATGGTATTAGAACGCTAAAGGCTTTGAACGGAGAAGATGAAGATGGCGAGGATTTGGGCTTCTAATAATAAGGATGGTATCATCACAGAATTAACAGAAGACATGCTTGCTATCAATATCTTTGCAGATGATTTAGTAGTAGGTATAATTATTACAAGAGAAGAGGCTAACATGCTTGCACTTGGTATTTCCGAGTGGGTAGGTCTCCCAATATATCACGATATGGAGGAAGAATAATGTCTACAAGAATAATGACGGCTCTGCATATGGAGAGGTCTAAGTATGATGTCAGACATTTCTATGAATGGCTTGGTTACAATTGGGGTAATCACATAGGCGAATGGTTAGATTTGTATGGAGACAGAGGTGATGCACAGGTTCACAGAGTCTGTGTCATTGCACCAAGAGACCACAGCAAATCCACTACTCTCAGAATTAAAGCATTACATATGCTTCTATTTGAGAAGTGGCGTGGTAAGCCTCTGAAGATGTGGTTATTTTCAAGTAACAAAGATTTAGCGGCAAACCGTCTTGAAGAGATTCGTCAAGATTTGAAAACTCATCCAGAGTTATCCCGTATGCTTGACCCAAAGAAAGGTAACAAGTTAGAATTGCATTTAACTAATGGCGCATGGATTAAAGCCACATCGGTTGGCTCCGGTATTCGTGGTGAACACCCTGCTGCTATTTTACTTGACGATATATTAGACGACCAAAATGATATGTCCTATGATTATGTTCAACAATGGTTTCGTAAAAAACTTACACCTATGCTATCCCCCGGCACTTCGATATATTGTGTAGGCACTCCTATGTCAATGAGTGATTTATATCATACAGAGATGTTGAATAATAAGAAGTGGCAGACTTGGGTAAAAGGTTCAATCTTAAATTATGATGAATGGCGTAGTGACCCAGACGAAGTAGAGCCTGTATGTTTATGGCCGGAAGAAAGACCTATTGAGTTTTTACTTGAGCAGAGAGAAGCAATCGGTGAGTTAGCATTTACACAAGAATATCTGTGTAAAGTAGTTGATGATGATTCTGCTGTCTTCCCCACTACACTTACGAGAAAGAATCTTGATTTACATTCAGTATTTGAAAATGAGAAGTTTCACGACAATGATTATGTTGTCGGCTTTGACCCAAGTCACGGTATAGGACAAGACTACTCTGTTATGGTCTGCATGAGAAAGGATGAAGATGGTAATCTTAGATTAGTAAATATCTGGAGGCGCAACGACTTCCCCCCTGCTAAACAGATAAACGAAATAGCATCATGGGATAACAAATATAACAAACCTCTGTTTGCTTTTGAGTCTGCTGGTTTTCAGCATCTATATCAGAGCATACTACAGCAGAGGGGCCTCACTATAAATGTCAAACAGAGTAAAGTCAGTAATAAGACTCTTAAACAAGGTCTAATGACAAGGCTTAGGACATGGTTCGAGCAGGGTAGAATTATTTTTCCTTATGGAGACGATGAGACCCGTAAGGTAATGAATACTCTACTTATGGAGTTAGAATCACATGCTTGGAAAAATGGCGACATAGTAGACAAAGGCAAGCACAATGATATGGTAATGGCACTTGCACACGCAGTAGACCAATTCAAGAATGTAACGGGCGACATCCCCATGATGGGTTCCTCTGTAGATATGAATAAGTGGGGCAAGCCTAATCAGAAAAGGAGACCTACAAGACGAGCAGCCAACGGAAAGTATGTAACATTTTTTTGAAAAAAAAATTAAAAAATTGCGCGTGGTGCTGGGCGACAGTCGGCTCGCCGACTGTCGGACTTTTGTAGGAAAATCTATGCAAAATATATCCTCGGTAGAGGATATATTTTGCGAAAGTTAGTCCACACGGAAATAATTCTGAGTCTTTAGACTCAGAATTATTTTTAGGTCTCCCTAAATCTCGATTTGCGATTTCGACCCATTGAACCCCGTAGGGGTTCAAAAATTAAATGTTGGATTTTCGGCCTACTGCTCTCCCCTAAAGGGGAGAGCAGTAGAAGTTAGAATCTTCTTCTCCTCCTAAAGGAGAAGAAGATTTAGGGCAACCTAAAATCGGCAAAATCTCCGGCCAAACAGACCCCCCCTTTAGGGGGGGTCTGAAAAAATTGACATTCCGAAACTTCAGTCTCCTACGGAGACTGTCCGGCTCCAGAAAATCGGAGTTTTAGGTTGCCCTAAATCCCTTTGCTTCATTGTTTCCTACGGAAACAACGAAGCAGGAACCCCGAAAGACTATAATCCGATTGAAAGAATCTTCATTTCAATGGAGCCAAAAACCGAAAACCGACCAACCATCAAGGTTGTAGAGAATTGCCAACATCTGAATGCCCTCATCATCTTCGATGATGGGTTCTCGATGGAGTTAGACTGTGACTGTCAGCATTGCGAAGCAATGCTTCAGTCAGTCTGAACAATTATCTTGTCTGGGCCAGACCCCCCTTTAGGGGGGTCTGGCCCTTTTTTTTTTT
>TARA_A100001201_G_scaffold1522_5_pt1 | contig 10937 bp, 10 predicted proteins | sample TARA_A100001201 | Tara Oceans TARA_A100001201 (sample SAMEA2619872) | marine metagenome | biome: marine biome (ENVO:00000447); feature: surface water layer (ENVO:00002042); material: "saline water (ENVO:00002010), including plankton (ENVO:xxxxxxxx)" | depth 5 m | reverse complement strand
TGTAGTTTCGAACCACTAATTGTAGAACCACTTACGTCTGCTCCTCCAAAGTCGAAACCATCTTCTGTAGCTGCTAATGTTTGTATAACACTATCATTAGCAGGATTAACAAAGTTTAATGAACTTGTCGAGACAAATATTTCTTTCCAAGGTCTTGCTGCTGTACCTAAGTCGTGAGACTCTTTAGCGTCCGGAATCAATGAACCACTTATGAGTCCAAAACTTCCTGTTGAAAAATTTCCTTGTGCCCACCGTTTATCTGGTTTACCTAACTTTCCTTCGTTAGTAATTCTGGGGACTATATTTTTTGTTGCCATTTTATTTCCTAATTAAAATACGATTAAATCTTCAGCTTCGTGGTCACCAGTTACAGGGTCTAATGATAAATCACCCACCTCACCTGCACTTTTAAAATAATTACTTACTTTAAAAGTAATATCTTGACCATTTTCTAATAATTCAAAATGAGGGTCTTCAATGGGAAAAAATCTATCCGTAGGTGTTAAATCATTATCATCATTAAATTCAAATAATGGAATTGGTTTAAACCTTGGGTCTTGTCCTAAGTATCCCATTTAAGTCTCCTATTAAGTAATTTCCAATATAGAAGCTATAGCTTCTGTACTTCCTGATATATTAGGTTGTACTACGATTGTGTCTGCTGCTTCTAAGTTTAAAGGTTTATCTAATACAAAAGTTCCTCCAGGTAATATTGGAGCGTTCGTAACAATACTCGAAGTTGTAGCTGCTGAAGCATCATATAGTTTTAAATCAGCTTGTATTGTTTCATCACCTGTATTCGAGATAAACACAGCGTGAGCAATAGAAGTTGTTCCGGCCGGTGTAGTGTATAAATAATTATCTACATCCTTTGAAGCAGCTACTACGGTGGCATTTTTGAATGTATTAGCCATTAAAATTTCCTAAAGTTTATCATATATAAATATACATTTTTCATAAATCTTATCCTCCTAAAGCTAACGCAAAAGCTATAGCATTCGGGTCTTCCTCGTTAATGTTTGTTATTTCAGAACCATCACCTATTAATTTACCAAATGAACCAGTTGATATGGAAGAACCACTTACTAAATGTAAGTTTGTCATATCATTTTTTAAAATTAAAGCATTACTACCCATTCCCGAGTGATTTACACAATAGTAATACAAATGATTTGGTGTGTTTTTGTCAACTCTTAACTCGATAAATGAACCAGCTGAACCAGGGTCTACTGAACTCGAATATACTCCTGTCGTGTATTCACTTCCTCCTCCATGTATTCCATTTTCAGTCTGACTGAATTTAAATGGGTGACCATTGACTGAGGCTGCTGATAAATCAAATCGATAAGATTTACCTTCATCTACACTAAAGTTAGGAGCTACTTCACCTTCAAAAGCGTATCTATTACCTGCATCAGTACTTATTACTGATACATACAATTCTTCTGTCAAATCACCTGCTACAACTTTTCCTAGTGATGCTGTTGCAGCTACTGACACGTCTCCACTAAAAGTTCCTCCTACAAATGTCGGTGAAGCTGTTGTTTTAACATCTTGATTTATATTTTCTGAATGACTCGTTTCGTTCGTAGTGATACGAGAAGATAAACTTGAACTAGCAGCTGTGAATGAACCACTTATATCTGTAGCTATTTGAGCTGAACTTGAAATAAGAGTGTTTGATAATTCTGTCTCTGCTGTTGTAACTCGTGTTGAGAAACTTGAACTAGCAGCTGTGAATGAACCACTTATATCTGTAGCTATTTGAGCTGAACTTGAAATAAGAGTGTTTGATAATTCTGTCTCTGCTGTTGTAACTCGTGTTGAGAAACTTGAACTAGCAGCTGTGAATGAACCTGAAATATTTTCAGCTATTTGAGCTGAACTTGATATTGCTCCACTAAATATTCCATGGAAAGTAGGAGCTCTAAAATCTACACTTGATGTTATTGATGTATCTGAGTCTCGGTATCTTAAATTAGCTACCGTTCCTCCTAAACCAAAATCTAACCCACTACCGTTCAGTTGAGCTGAAGATGTACTACCACTACCGATTGTTATATTCTTATCTCCTATGTTAAGAGTGGCTGAATCGATAGTTGTTGTTGTTCCATCTACATCTAAATTACCTCCAATAAGTACATTTCCTGTTGTGGTTACACTTGCAAAGGTTACGTCATCAGAAGTTCCTACTCTTTGATTTCCAAATGAACCACTAATATCAGCTGCAATTTGAGCTGAACTTGATATTAGTGTATTTCCTAATTCAGATTCAGCAGTAGTAAGTCGTGTTGAAAGAGAAGATGAGACACTTGTTACATCTTGATTACTCATTTCTCCAATAATTATTTTACCAAATGAACCTGTACTTGAGAATGAGGAACTAACATCACCAGATATATTGACACCACTCTCTAATGTGGTACCTACATACTGGTAGGCTGTCATATAAACTATATCACTCGAACCAGGTTTATTGGCATCAAATTGTAATACACCAGTTTTGTAATCAAACTGGTAATCATTACCAGATACTACATCATCATCTCCAAGAGAACCACTATCAGTAGAGGTTGATTTAAATACTTTAACACCGTATCCTGGAGGAGAATCTTCTGTCGTAGAGTTAGCTAATGATGATACAGAATATTTAGGTGATATAAAATTAGTTTGTTGGTCATCTTGAATCAACTGAGGTGTTACACCAGAGTTACTACCAGTTGGGTCCATAAAGAAAAATACATCACTATCAACATTTGATTTAGTTAATCTTTGTCGATAATAATATAGTAAAATATTATCACCATCTGAATAATAGGAACGTTGTTGTGAACTACCACTAAAAGGTAAACCAGATGATGGAACTTTATCACCCTGAGTATAAACTTCAGACGCTTGTATATCTAGTACAGAGGTAAATGCTTCTTGAGCAGTCTTAATATCTGTACTCGTAAATCTTCTACTCGCGAGTAGTCTATTTGATTTTGAACCTGAATCTATTAATCCCATATCTAACTAAATCCTAAACTTATTGATGTTACAGGTACTTGGTCACCTTTGTATCTTATTATTACATACAATTCATTATCTGAATTATCTAAAAACATTCCGTCAGCATTTCTTATTGGTATTGTATATTGAGTTGTGGATAAACTTCCTCCAGTATTTCCGTATAAATCTAAGTCGTCTGTAAATGGATTTTTAAAGTTATCAGCACTTACACCAGCTTCGATTAAATTACTCGTTAGAGGACTTGGGTCATACAATCTAGCTGTGCTTTGTGTAGTATTAGCTCCACTACCACTAGCAGCACTCTTAAATATTAATCCTACAGCTACACCACTCGTTGATGAGTTCCAATTTACTAACGTCTTACCTACATCGAGTGTCATTGATGATTTGGTACCACTTGTTTGAAATCTTCTAATGTAGTATTTGTAAGTAGCAGCGGCACCGAATCCTGATGAATACCAGTATCTATAAGTTCCTCCTGGGTCTACTAAGAAACCTGGTTTTACTTGTAAATCATATATTCCTAAAGTATTGATAGCATAACTCGTGTTGAAAGCTGAACCATTGAATCCTAACACGTTATTATCAAGTACGATTCTAAAATCTTCACCTGAGAAAGCCTCACTTGTTCCTGTTAAAGCTCCTCCATCATATCCTTGAGCTCTTCCATACACTCCTAAACTACCACTCTGGTGAGGTTGGTCAAATGTACTTGCTGAATGATAAAGTATTGTTTGAGTATCCAAAGTAGATTGTGAACTATTTTTATTTCTAGCTTTTGTTGCTACCGTAAATGTAGTATCACCGAGTCCTGTTTGATTTATATTCTCACCATTACCACTATCAAATGATACTGAACCAGTAATGATAGCTATGTCGTTGTATCTTGGTACACCACTATTTACAGCTGTTGTACCATCACTTTGAAAAACTTTTCCACTTGTTTGTATTGTTCCTCCACTTGTAGATAATGTATCATTACTTATTGAAACACTACCAACGCCTACTGAACCAGCTGTCATATCGACTAAAGTTGAAGAAGCTGCATATAAAGGATTAAACAATCCGGTTATTTTAGTTGAAACTTCAAAAGTAGAATCTAACAGATAAGGAGCTCCACTAAGACTACGAGATGTAGCGGTCAAGGGTCTATGTGTCGTGGCTACATCCGCTAAAGAGTTTGTTCCTATATCACTTTCTATTTGGTCCACAGGCGCATAAAATCTGTTTGTATCTGCTCCATCTTTGAAACTAAACAATCCTGAACCAGTAGCTATACCAACTTTTAAACCGTGAAAATTATAATATCCACTTGAAGAAACACTCGTAAAACTTGTTTCTGATGCGTGATATTTTCTCGTAAGAGAACCTGTCATTGAGGAACCTCCTACGTTAGCAAATTTACCATCTTGAAAAGCTGCTGGTATCACAGCTGGTTGAGATGTGTTGATTTTAGCTAATGTTAATCCGTCTGATGTTCCAAATGAACTTATCGTTAAATCTAAATTCGATTGTGTAGTAAATGTGTTTGAAGAAGAAGGATTAGGGACACTAGGTATATCACTAAAAGATTGTGTTGCTACCACTCGTACTTTAAATTCAGTAGCTGAACCTCCAGTCAAGCCTCCCAAACCGAATAATTCACTATCCGCTGATGAACTTACGTTTGTTGAACCTCCACTATTCGAATCAAAATCGACAGAATAGGTAGAACCGTTATCGTGATAAACTGAAATACCAGAAAAGATTGTTGAACCTACACTTCCCCATCCCTTTGTTACTAAATAATTTAGAGTAGGTTTGTTTAAAGCAGTATAATTTGTAGGAATGTAACCATCTACGGTATCAGTCGAACCTAAACTATTTTCATTTGTATCTATACTTCCAAATGTTTTCGTGTTAGGAGAAGCATCAGCTACATCTAATGAATGACTCAAAACACCAGACATAAATCTAAGTATTTCACTTACGTGAGTTGTATTATCAAAATTGTTAAAATAACTACCTTCTAAACTTTCTCCCCAAGCATTCGAAGTAGGATAACCATTTGTGATATTATTTGTACTGATAGCAGTTGATGATGTTAATAATGTGTTTACGGTTAGAGTTGACCCTGAAATTTTAAGTGAACCACTTACTTGTAAATCGTTAGTTGTGGCTTGAGCAGAACCAGTCTGAGCAAAGATTCCTAATTGTCCAACAATAGAACTTTTTTGTATATTAGTTATACCACTTCCATCACCTTGAAGAAGACCGAATGAACCTGTGGATGTTGATGAACCACTTATATTCCCTGTTACGAATAAATCATCATCAAAAGATATTTCATTGTTGCTACCTGCTGATTGAAATTTGTCAGCAAATATAGTACCGCTTGCACTAATGTCGCCACTAGCAGTTACGCTTCCTTGAAAGTCGGAACTACCTATAAATGTCTGGGTTGAACCAGACAATATAAACGAACCAGTAAATCTAGGATTTAACTGCTTGCTGTCTATTAAAGCCATACTCTATATCTTTCTGTTTTCTGTCTTCCCACCAATTTGTAATTGATTTTGAAATCTTCTTCTTGTGTTCGATAGTTTTTGGTTGTTTCATTTTTTCAATCGTTTCTAACGTAAGTTTTCTATCCATTTGAGCACAAGATTTACATACTGAATTATTACCAACAGCCCTATCAAATGTATCTTTTCTCGTGTAGGTTAACATCTTTCCACAATCAGGACAAGGACGATTCTTTCTGTTGGGCCAACTTCGTTTTCTCATACATATAAATATCTAAAAATGGTAAAAGAAAAGTGGTATCTATGAATTAAATTTACCAAATCCTACAAATTCATCATCTGTTTGTAATTGATACCCTATACTATTAGCATTAACTTTTAACAATAAAGTCGAACCACTTTGTTGTATGTTTATAGCATCATACTCCATCAACATACCATTTGTAAAAAACATAAAATCTTCTTCAGTTGTATTTGAAAATCCTGTTGGAGCTGAAGCAGTGATAGCAGAAAAACTAGCGGTTGCACTATTCACAAAACTTCCTGTATGTACAAAACTCTTCCGTAAATACTCTTGTTTGCCTCCACTACCTGCTAATTCATTATCAAGATAAGTTTTGACAGCGTTCTCAGTTACTAATGAAGTTTGACTACTATCTGTCAATGAGGTATCTGATGATATTTCATCAATAGTAAAGTTGTTGAAAACTAATGAACCACTTACTAATACACTTCCAGTAATATTATGAGTATCATCGATACTATCACCGAATATCGTTGAACCACTATCAAATATTGTGATTGATTCTGATACCTCACTAAAAATTTCATCTGCTGTAATTGAACCTAATATAGTTAAATTACCACTACCAGTTAAATCACCTGAAACAATAAAAGTTCCAGTTTGTGTAAATGAACCTGTAATTTGATTTTCAAACAAAACCATACTACTATCATCAAGAATAAAAGTATTTGAGGTTATATTTAGTTGATTGAATCGAACATCTGAATCTGTATTGACATCTTGACCTATGTTAAAAGTAACTCTATGTTTTTCCGAACCCTTTAAATCTTCATTAGGATTGACATCGACTCCTGTACCATCAAGAAATTTTAAGGGTTTAGTGAATAAAACTTTCGCCATTTTATTTACTTATGAGTTAAATTTACCGATAGCTAAAATCTCATCATCGGACTCTAAATCATAACCTATACTATCGTTATTGACTTTTAACAAAAATACTGACCCACTTTGTTCGACTTCGAGAGCATCGTGTTCCATATATTGACCATTAATAAAAAATACAAAATCATTTTCGTTTGTAGCAGATAAACCAGTTGGTGCTGAAGCTGTAGCCGCTGCGAAACTTGCTGTTGCTGTCGTTATTGTAGTTGATGTTTTTACAAATTGTTTTCTAAAATATGTGTTAGCATCACCTACTTCACTATCGACATAACTTTTGACTGCATGCTCTGTAACAACTTGTGTTTGACTACTATCTCCTAATGTTGTGTCGTTAGATATACCATCAAATGAAGTATTGTTAAGAGAAAAACTCGAACCTGAAATTAAAAGACTACCTGTAAAGTTGTGAGTGTCATCTATCGTATCACCAAAAATAGTTGAACCACTACTGAATAAAATAGAAGCTGAAACAAACTCGGTTTTAAATTCTTGGGCTGTTATTGAACCCTCAATCACAGCATTTCCATTTATTGTTGTATTTCCTAGTGTTACAGAACCAGTTATATTTATGTTTCCTGTAATACTATCACTATCAAATGTTGTACCTCCCAATACTAATGAACTTGCTGATACTTGATTAAATACTACATTATCAGTTTGAGCTACAGATTGTCCTATTGAGACCGTCTGAGTAATAGGCACACTACCATCGAATAATACACCATCTGATGAAAGAGTTACACCAGTTCCTCCTATTAAGATTATTCCGTTTGTAACTGAAACTGAAACATCACCAGTAGGTGTTGAGGGTAATTGTGTAGTAGCACTAGGTAAGTCTTCTAAAAACTGACCTGCTTTACCTACATTTTTTGTAACAGCTGTATCTACCTCTTCTCCTATTATAACTTTTTTAGGAGTAAGATATTTTTGTGTGGTTGAACGATGGTCAAAGTTTCCTTTAGGTAACAAATATCCTCTTAGTGATACCGTAAAGTTTGTTCTGACTAATCTCTCTGCATCAGAAACTTCAGTTACATCACTAAAACTTTCTACTCTACTACGAAATCTTAATTTTTCTGGGTCACCCCAGTATGCTCCATCTGAATAAATAACTTTCTCGACAATCTTATTCATTTGTTCCATATATGTTGTCCAGATTATAAATTCATACGTGATATTAACATAATCAGGAAACATAACATTATAATATTCTTTTTGAGGTAGAAGACCTTGCTGTAGTCCAAAGTTGTCGTATCTATGAGCTCGTGAATATTTTTTCTCAAATGAGTAAAAAAGATTAGGATTGTTAGCATCTAATTTATCTTGAGGAACCGTCTCATCTCTTTCGACTGAGGTTCTTTTATAAACAACGACAGGTGTTATTATTTGTCTTTTCTTATCTCTCATAAAACCATCACGTTGAATAGCTTTCCAACGTTCTGGTGAGGCGTACATTATAGGTACTTTAACATTTTCACCATTATCTTCAACTGAAGGTTGTATAATATTTTCAAAATAATACAATATAGAGGAATCAATATCAATTAAATTTACTGATAAATCAGCTACATCATCTCCAGTTCTCGTGTAAAGAAATCCTCTATTTAATACTCTTTGTTTTCTTGGTAACGGTTTAGACGACATCAGTAACTACCTCATTTATAAATTTAAGTCTTTTAGGTGTAATAAATTTTTCAGTTGTAGATTTATTTTCGTTTCCTTTTTCACTTATTAAATATCCATTTATTGTAACTTCAAAATTAGTTCGAACAATTCTTTCAGCGTCTGATATTTCAGTAGCATCTTCAAAACTTTCAACTTTACTTCTAAATCTCATTTTTTCTGGATTTCCCCAATAAGCTCCATCTGCGTAATTTATTCTTTCTACAAGTGTGTTCATTTGTTCAATGTAAGTAGTCCATATTATAAACTCATAAGAGACGGTTACATAGTCAGGAAAAGTAACGTTGTAGTACTCACGTTGAGGTACAGCTCCTAATTGAGTAGTCAAGTTATCATATCTATTGATTTGTGAGTATTTTGTTTGAAAAGGAAAAAATTGATTAGGATTGTTTGCATCTAACTTGTCCTGAGGAACTAAACCATCTATACCTATTGTTGTTCTTTTAAAAACAATCAATGGAGTAATGATTTGTTTTTTCTTATCACGTAAAAAACCATCTCTGAGTATTGATTTCCATCTCTCAACTGAACCGTACATTACAGGAACTTTAATATGTTCTCCGTTTTCTTTTACAGATGGTTTGATTACATTATCAAAGTAAAAAAAGATTGCTGAATCAATGTCTTCTAAAGTAACAGAAATGTCTTTAGTTCTATCTTTGTCTTTCCTTGAGTATTGATAACCACGATTTTCTACTCGTTGTTTTCGGGGTAAGGGTTTTAATGACATTATACACTTCTCACTCTTTCAATGTTTAGATGTGAAATTCTCACTAAGAACGTTGTACAAACAACTGAATGGTTAAAGTCTGTTTGTCCTCCTATAAGTTGATTTTCATTAATAGAAGAAACTTCCCAGTATCCGTTATTCCAGTCAATTACATCTCCTATCTCAACAACATAACTTATGTCTTGTAAAGCTTGTCTTATAAAAGAAAATGTAGCTGTCTGTTGTAGGTCAGGACCAAACTCATCAGTTGTAGTCGTTTGTTCATCGGCACTTACTATACAAGCTACTTGAACTCCAGGTTTAAAAACTTTGCCTCCTGATGTTTCACCATACATATTTACTTCTGTATCATAAGCTGATATTTTGTAGATAACAACCGTCTGATTTATTATTCCGTCTTTTTCAGCTACTAAATTACCTACAAGTTCTTTATTGAACTTATCAAAAGTATTTATGTCTTTTTGAGGATAGTATCGACTTGCCATTTGATTATCCTATGTAAATTGGATAGGGAACTTTATTAAGTTTTTCTTGTAGAAACTCTGCTTCATCTTTGTCAGCTTCTAACATAGCTTTTCTGCTTGTTGCCTCTAAAGTTTCTCTGAGTTCTGTAATGAGTCCTTCCTTTTCAGCCGCTGCTTCACTTCTCAAAGTTTCTCCGTCCAACGTTGTTTCAGCATTAGGTATCGGAATAGTTCCGTATTTAGAACGAATAATACCTAACAATTCTTTTGTAAGAGCTAATCCATACTTTCTTATCCATTGTCTACCTACATCATTAATATGTTTGTATTCCATATTGTCATAAGGAACATTTGAATAATCTGAAATAGTATTTACGGAACCACTATAATCGGCCTGTAAAGGATTATCTCTATCGTTTGTTACAACGTAGTCGAAATATAAAGTACTTGATTCTTCAGGGTCTGGAAATATTCTAACTTTATTATTTACAAGATTAAATGAGTAAGCTGACTTTCTGATTGCGTCGTTTAATTCGATAGCTTGAACTCTTAACAAATCTTCGAATATTGGCATTAAAGTGAAAGAAACTGCAGGTGAATAGTTTCCGAAACCGAATCCTTGTACCATATTTATTGTACCATATCCTGTTGTAGCATATGGGTCAAAAAATCTTTGCATAGCTGGTGTACCTTCATAATACACTCTTTTGATTTCGATAGCTCCACTCTCAGATACATCAGCATACAAAGCATTCAAATCATACTCTTGTGAACCACTATGTATGGTGATTGAACCTTTCTTTATATCAACATCACCTCCTACACCTGCTTCAGTACCATATTGTTTTGATAACTGAATACTTCTACCTAAAGTCGGTGTGATTCGTTTATGAGTAACGTTATTAGATGAACCTGTTGCTTGACCTTGTAGAGTTAATAAATTTTCTCGAATGTTAAATTGATTGACTTGTGCTGAATATTCACTTACTGACTCTTCAAAACAAGCATAGAACGAACCTGATTGAAGTTCTACTGCCATAATAGGATAACCTAATCTACGAGCACACCAATCAGCAAATTTATCAGCAGAAGATGTAAATTCAGTATCAGTATCGTAAAATCCCCAGGGGGTATCACCTTCCTGAAACGAACTACTTCCTGCCCATATCGGTTCTTGAGCCATAAAAATCTCCTAAATTATATGTATTTTCTCATTAATAAATATAACAATGAACAATTATAAACAAAAAAGGGTGAGTCGTTAAACTCACCCTTTTAAGTATGTACCTAAGTACGACTTTTGTTATTGATTTTAGACTAAGTCAATATCAGCAACAATAACTTTACCGTAAAATTCA
>TARA_A100001201_G_scaffold21917_1_pt1 | contig 10943 bp, 14 predicted proteins | sample TARA_A100001201 | Tara Oceans TARA_A100001201 (sample SAMEA2619872) | marine metagenome | biome: marine biome (ENVO:00000447); feature: surface water layer (ENVO:00002042); material: "saline water (ENVO:00002010), including plankton (ENVO:xxxxxxxx)" | depth 5 m | reverse complement strand
AGTGATATAGAAAACTATGTGGATTACGTTACTTGGAAAAATTGGTTGAAAAAATAATGATAAAACTAAAAGATTTAATAAAAGAAGATTGTGGTTGTGGTAGTAGTTGTTGCTCTACAAAAAAAGAATCAGTAAATGAAAAAACTTTTACACCCGAAAAAAGAAGAAAATTAAAATCAGGTGAAATCGAAATAATGAAGGGTAAAGGTAGTAGACAAACTTGGTTTTATGTAAAAAATAAAGCTGATGCACAAAGATTAGTTCGTTTAGGTAGAAATAGTGGATTCCCAACAGGCATTACCAAAAATAATTCAAGAGAAAAGTTAGATAAAGGTTTTTTTATAAAAGAATCAATCAATGAAGCAAATCCTGAAGCTATGGTTGGGAAGAAGTTAGGGGCTTTACTAAAGTCTTTGGATAAAACAGTAGCACAATATAAAAAGAAAGCTAATGTAAAGAGTCATATGAACTTTTTTGAAGCAGGTGTAAAAAATGTTATGAGAAAGCACGGAATAAAGTAATGCCATCCGTATCAAAACAACAACAAAAATTTATGGGTATAGTCAGAGCTATACAAAAAGGTGACGCAAAAGCAAGTGATTTTTCTAAGAAAGCAAGAGACGCAGCAAAAAAGATGAAGAAGAAAGATGTCAAAAAATTTGCTTCTACTAAACATGATGGTTTACCAAGAAAAGTAAAACAAGAAATCCTTGATATGATTCGTAATGAAATCGAAGAGGGTTTTGGTGGTGAACTAAAAGGTTTAGCAAAAAAGCAGTTTGAAAAAGATAGATTAGAGAACGCTGAAGTATTTGGTTATGAACTTGCAGGTGTTTCAGATATCAGAGAAGATGGACACACAGACGTAGCATCAGCTAAGAGGGCTATGAAACTTATAGCAGAAGATGCAGTAGATATGTTCAAGAAACTAAAATCTATGGATGATGAGGCTTCTTTACCAAGTTGGTGGATGAATAAGATAGCAATTTGTAAAACCTACATGAATACGTCAAGAGATTATTTGGATAAACCAAATGAGAATATTACAGAATATGACGAACAAGCTCTTGGTCAACCTTTAAAATTTTCTAATACTGAAGCTGAGAAATTTGCAAAGATGGATGTACAAAAGATGGGTAAAGCTGTAAACCAAGCATCGTTTCAGGCTATAAAAATGATGATGAATGGTGTGAAAGCAGGAAAATATGACGCATTTGATTTGATTAGAGCAATCAAAACAGGACCTGCAAAAGACGCTAGTACAGGTGTTAGAGATTTTTTACAAGTATTATGGAATAAATCAAGAGATGGATTCCGAAGATACTCAAAAAACAAACGAAAATTAAGATAATATTATATTTATTGTCAAGGAGATAATAATGGCAAAGTTAAAAGACATAATAAACGAAAACTTTTCAACCATATCAACATTGGGTGGTGTAGCTACAATTAAACCTGTAAATAACGTATCATCGTTATCGGGTTTAGTTGAAGATAAATGGTTTGGTGAGGATGAGAAAAAAGTTGATACAGGCGAATTCATGCAGGAAGTGAAAAACTTTAGCCGTTTAGGTGAAATGATTTACCGTGAGGGTTCTCTTCGTGACGTAGCTAAAGGTTTGGCTGAATTAGCAGAAAAAGCTCGTATAGCAACTCTACAAGAAACTGATGATTGGTTTGATAAAGTTACTATCAATAAAAACATGAAGCAGTTAGGAGCTGCATCTTCAGACTTTACTAAAATAGCTAAAGAAGCTAGTTCATTACAACAAAGAATGGAATCTCTATATGAAGATATGGGACACATTCTTGGTAGATACTATGACTTAGAAGAGGCTATGGATAAAGTCGACCCCGACCAAATCGAGCCTGAAGATGATTTCGAAGACAGAACCGACAAAGATATTGATAATGATGGGGATACTGATGATTCAGATGAGTATCTTCACAATAGGAGAAAAGCGATAGCAAAAGCTATAGCAGCAAAGAAAAAGTAGAGGTTACATTGGCAGTTACAAATATTGAGGTGAAACTGAAGAGAGGGCAATCTATTGAGAAAGCAATCTCTAAATTCAAAAGGTTAGTAAAAGATAGTAAGATACTGTATGAGTTGAAAGAAAGACAATATTACGTAAAACCATCAATCATAAAAAAAGAAAAAAGGGCAAAAGCAAAAGCCCGAATGAAAAAACAATCAAAGTTTGATTGATTTTTTAGTTTTTATATATTTATATAAAAATAAATACACTTTCGCGTCTTCGCGCATCATAAAGTGTACCGAGAAAAAGTAATTCTATTGTAGTTCCCAATAACTATATTAAAATCCAATTATGGAGATAATAATGGATAATCTTCTAAAAGAAGCAATTGCAGATGCAAAAGCTGTTCGTGAAACTGCTTTAGCGAATGCTAAATTAGCTCTCGAAGAAGCATTTACACCACGTTTAAAATCTATGCTTGCTAAGAAAATCCAAGACGACCTACAAGCTGAGACTGATGAAGTTGAAGAAGTAGAAGAAGAAATGGATGACGAGGACAAGGAAGATGATGACGATATGGAAGAACGCATGAAAATGTCTCGTGATGGTGATGAGATGGATGACAAAGAAGATGATGACGACATGGAAGAGCGTATGAAAGATGAAGACGATGACGATATGGAAGAACGTATGAAAGACGACGAAGAAGAAACTGACGAAGTTATCGAAATCAATGGTGTTAAATATGCGCCTGTAACAGAAGAAGAGGAAGAAGACGAAGAGGACATGGATGAAGTCGACGTTGACGAAAACGAAGACCTTGACGAACTCGACCTTGAATCTGTTTTAGCAGAACTTGAAGATGAAGTGTCTGAAGCTGAAGAAGTAGACGAAGCTGAAGAAGTTGATGAAGCTGAGAAAGTTGATGAAACTGAAGAAGTTGATGAAGCAGAAGAAGTAACCGAAGAAGAAGAAATAGACGAAAATGACGTTTCTTCAGGAATCGGTAAAGGCGACAACGCTCATGACAAGAAATCAGGTGATTCATCAGGTATCGGTGCAGACGGAAAAGCTAAGATGAAAGAATCAGTTGAAGAAGTAGACGAAGCTGAAGAAGTTGATGAAGACATTGATTTAGAAGAAGTGCTTGCAGCACTTTCTGAAGAAGAAGAAGTCGAAGAGTCAAACGACGCAGTTGAAGAACTTCAAGCAGAGCTAAAAGAGCATCGTGAAGTAGTAAAATACTTACGCGAAAAATTAACGGAAGTAAACCTACTTAATGCTAAACTCTTATTCACAAACAAACTCTTTAGAGCGTTTGGTATGAATAACGAGCAAAAGATGAAAGTAGTAGAAACTTTCGATCGTGCAAAGACTCTAAGAGAAATCAAGTTGATTTACTCTACATTAGCAGAGTCAATGCAGAATAATAATGTTAACCCAATTAAAGAATCAAAAGGTTCAGCTTCTAAAGCTACGGCCTCAACAAAATCTGAAAAGCAAGAAGAAATTATTTCTGAAGGCACAGATATGAGAGATCGTTTCAAGAAGTTGGCTAACATTCTTTAATTATAATTGAGTAATTTTGGAGATTACAATGAGTGAGAAAATTAACAACCTTTCATCAATCATGGAAGGCTACAATCCTCAACGCCAATTGCTCGAACAAACTCGTGAGTTAGTTAAAAAGTGGGAACCTACAGGTCTTCTTGAAGGTATAACCGACGAAAACAAAACTCATGGTATGGCTGTTCTTCTTGAAAACCAGGCTCGTCAGTTAATTGATGAGGCTTCAAGAACCGCTACAGGTGGTTCCGCAGAAGAGTGGTCAGGTGTTGCATTACCATTGGTTCGTAGAATCTTTGGTGAGTTAGCAGCTCAAGAGTTTGTTAGTGTTCAGCCAATGAACTTACCAAGTGGTCTTATTTTCTATCTTGACTTCAAGTATAGCACAGACCAAACAACACTTCACACAGATGGAGCTGATGTTTTTGGTAACACTTCAGGATCTAACACAGACGCAACAGGCGGTCTATATGGCGCTGGTAAATTTGGATACTCAATCAACGATCAAGTAACAGGTGCTCTTGCGGGACACGCTTCCACAGAGGGAACCTCTGCCTTTACTACAGGTTCTGTAGTTTGGGAAGACGTTGATTTTGAACCAGACTTGTCTGCTTCCATAGCACTTGGTTCTACAGCTGACAATGGCCTTGTCAAATTGATTACAGATGCTGCAGATTCTTATACAAGACCTGACTTTGATGGTGTACGTGCATTCGTACCATCAGGTTCTGCAGACCTTTTCTTTGACGAGTTCTACCCAGCATACACCAAGTATGATAAAGCAAATAACCAAATTGTATTTATCGTGAAAAAAGCAGCGGCAGGTGTCGGTGGTAACGTAACAGTTAAATACCATCAGCAGCCCGTTGAAACAAATCGTGGTGATTTCGAACAGACAGCAGGCGGATTTGACGCAAACGCTGAAACTGATATCGGAATACCTGAAATCGACATCAACCTCAAGCAGATTCCAATCGTTGCTAAGACACGTAAGTTGAAAGCAGTTTGGTCGCCTGAGTTAGCTCAAGACTTGAACGCCTACCATAGTGTAGACGCTGAAGCTGAGCTTACAGCGATGTTGAGCGAGTACATCTCAATGGAAATCGATCTTGAAATCCTTGATATGTTAATGGCCAATGCTTCTGCTAAGAAGGAAAGATGGTCAGCAAAAGTTGGTTTTGAGTATGATTCAGCTACTTCTGTATTCAGTCAAGTATCTGCTAACTCAAACGCTTACACAAAAGGTGAGTGGTTCCAAACACTTGGAAACAAAATACAAGCAGTTTCTAACGCAATCCATCAGAAGACACTTCGTGGTGGTGCAAACTTCTTAGTTGTTTCCCCTGAAACCGCTACTATCATCGAATCAATTCCTGGATATGCAGCTGATACAACAGGTGACGCTACACAGTCATCTTTTGCTATGGGTGTTCAGAGAATTGGTGCATTGAACAACAGATACACTGTTTATAAGAACCCTTATATGTTAGAAAACTCAATCCTTGTTGGATTTAGAGGTACTAACTTCTTAGAAACAGGCGCTGTTTACGCACCTTACGTTCCGTTGATAATGACACCTCTTGTATACGATCCTAAGAACTTCACACCACGTAAAGGTGTGATGACACGATACGCGAAGAAGATGGTTCGTCCTGAATTCTACGGTAAAGTGGTCGTAGCAGATGTCAACTTGGTCTAATTATAATTTTAGTTAGATTGTAAAAACAGCAAGAAGCCCCCCATTTTTTGGGGGGTTTTTTGTGCCCTTTATATTTTGGAAAAAGCAGAAATTTTGATATTTATTATCAGATATATCTAAAGACTCTATATATAGGAGAAATTTATGGCACAACAGCCGATATGGCCAGGTAGTGGTTCAGCTGTAAGTGAAAGTACACCTTTCGGGTTGTACGACAAAGATTCAAGCTTTCAAACAGACGCACCTAAGTTTGCAGAGTGGTGTGCGAAAAGATTGGGTTATCCAATCATGTCAGTCGAACTACAAGACGTGCAGTTTTACGCTATATTCGAAGAAGCTATAACGGAATATTCAGCACAAGTCAACCAATTCAACATAAAAGACAATTTATTGACTCTTCAAGGGCAATCTACAGGTTCAAACTTTACACATAAGAATATAACAAGTAATTTTGGTAGAACCATTGAACTATCAGACCAATATGGTACAGAAGCAGGTGTTGGTGGTAGTGTAGAAGTCAAAAAGGGTAAATTTACAGCTGTAAGTGGTTCTCAAACTTATGATTTGAACGCAACTTTTGCTGAAGTGTCTGAAAGTGGAAAAGCTATCGAAGTAAGAAGAGTTTACTACGAAGCAGACCCTGCTATCTCAAGATATTTCGACCCTTATGCTACTACAGGCTATGGTTCGATAAATCTAATCGATGGTTTTGGATTTGGTAACTACTCACCTGCAGTTTCATTTACTCTGATGCCAATATACGAAGATATACTTCGTATACAAGCTATCGAATTCAATGACGAAATAAGAAAATCTGCTTATTCATTTGAAATGACAAATAATAAGATAAGATTGTTTCCAAAACCAACAAGAACATTCAACGTATTTTTTGATTACATCGTAAAAGAAGATAGAGATAATCCAACAAAACGCCCCTATGGTACAGCAAGTGGTTCAGGTGTTGTTGCAGATTTCTCAAATGTAAAATATGACAATATGGAATATGGATTCATAAACGATGTTGGTAAACAATGGATTCGTAAATATGGATTAGCTTTATCAAAAGAATTGTTAGGTATTGTTCGTGGTAAATACGGAACTATACCTATTCCAAATGCTGATACATCTTTAGATGGTGAAACTCTTAGACAAGAAGCACAAACGGAAAAAGAGGGTTTGATAGCTCAGTTGAGAGAAATGTTAGAGTTGACGGGAAGAAAAGCCCTTATGGAACAAGAAAGAGACGAAGCTCAAGCATTACAGGAGAAATTACAAAAAGTTCCTTACCCAATATACATAGGATAAGTAAATGGCAACAAGATTTTTTAGTGCAAGAGACCAAGATTTATTCGATAGGGTTAGTGATGAACTATTAGGTGATTTACGAAATGAAAAAGATGGTATCATAAATCAAAATGTGGTTGTATATCAATTAGCAGTTCAAGAAACCAAAACGAATATGTATGGAGAAGCCGCAGCAGGTAAAATTTATAAACCTGGTATACAAGTTGCTTGCACTATATCAGCCGATGACTTTGATTACAATACTGATGAGTTTGGTCCTGATTTGAGACAAAACGCAGTATTTTCTTTCCTAAGAGAACAACTTATAGATGCAGGTTTGAGACCTGAACTTGGTGATATTATTGATTGGAACTTAGGACATTGGGAAGTTGCAGGTCTAAATGAAAATCAGTTAGTTGGTGGTGATTATAATAATAATTTCTCAGTAGTCTTAAACACATTCTTAGTTAGACGTTCAAATCTACAAATAGAGAGGATTAGAAGTTAATGGCTAGACTCAAACCATTACCACGTAAAGAAAGGTTATTACAGGTTCAGCCCGTTCAGAATCGTGGTAGAGAATTACGTAGAGATAAAGATGATGTAAAAAACATTGAAGTTGGTTTATTAGACGTTGATGCTGCAATCATGTATTATTTTGAAAATGTAATTCAACCAAAAGTTACTGAGCAAGGTGAAGAAGTCAAAGTTCCATTGTTCTATGCAAATCCTGAACGTTGGAAAGCTATACGTAGAGATGGATATCTTAGAGATACAAAAAGACAGTTGATTACACCTCTTATTGTATTTAGAAGAACAAGTATGTCAAAGTCGCCTGACTTACCAATGAATAAGATTGATGCAAACGATCCAAAACTTTTTTATACCTTTGAAAAGAAATATACTTCAGAAAACAGATACAATCGTTTTGCAGTAGATAGAGGTTTACTACCACAAAAAGAATTCTATAATGTTGCTATGCCTGATTATGTTACTCTGAATTATGAGTGTATTATATGGACAGCATACATTGAACAAATGAACAAAATAATTGAGTCAGTAAATTGGTCAGCAGGTACATATTGGGGTGAGCCAGGTAAGTTGAGATTTAGAACAAATATTGATTCATTTGAAGATTCTACTGAAATGGCAGAGGGTGAAAGATATATCAAAACAATATTTTCTTTACAACTATATGGTTATTTAGTGCCTGAAAAATTCAATGATGTACTTACAACTTATAAATACATAACACCAAAGAAATTAGATTTTGTGGATGAAACTGATTTTAGTATTTCAACTATCTATAATCCCAATCAAAAAGCTGAGACTGTAAGAGCATTTGGTGGTGCAGGTAAGGGTACATCAGCAAAGAGTGGATTAGCAGGTGCGACAGATTTTATTAGAGGAAAAAGTTACGCAGCAGGACAAGAAACACAAGATTTAGAATTTACAAACACTTATGGTGGTGATACAAGATATGTGATGAGGTACAATGGTATACCAACAAGTTCAGCTGATAGTAGAGCAGTATTGAATTTACAAGCAGGTGATAATTTCTTTAGAAATAACGTATTGAACTTATCAGGTTCTCAATCTTCATCTGCTACATCTACTGCGCAATTGTATGATTTACAAATACAAGATACGGGAAGTTATAACGTTAGAACAGGCAGTTTATCCTTATCAATAAATGGTGTCGCTGCTGAGACTTCAAATGATAACTTATCAACTACAGGTGGAAATGATTTCTTTTTGACGGGTTCTTCTACATATCCAAGAACATCTTTGGCTGTTAGAAAAGCTGCATCATCGTTATCACCTGGCTTCAATCTTTTAGACTCAGATAGATTGATTATTAGGTTTCAAAAGGAATTAAAGTAATGTTACGTAATTTAGAGGGATATAAAGGTTCGACAAGAAACTTTGTAGCTCCTGTTAGTGAGTCAAAATTTGGTGGAGATTTTCTACAATTTACTGATACAAGTGGAAGTAATGTACCTTTCAAATTACCAAACAAACGTAGATTCGCTAAACATAATACTGATGTTCTATGTCTTGAAGATGGTTTTAGAAGATTTAGTCCTACACCTGATATATTAGGTTTGAGTGACTTTACAGCATATTCAGATTATTTTGAGTATGATTTTGGATTTGCAGATATATCCAATATCTTAGAAATAGATGTTATGGTGAATGGTATAAGACAAAATCAAAGTCCTAAAGGATTAAACAGTGATTTTGAGGCAGACTTTTACTTAGTAGATAATTATAGAAAACTAAGAATTTTAAAAAACTATGGACAAAATGGTGAAAGGTTTGGTATAACTTTGAATAGTAGTGATAACGTTAGAGTTGAATATCAACTTGGGGTAATATAATGGCATTTATAGATTTAACAAGACAAGCAAAACCTGCACAAGTAGCAAATCAAGTATTGGTAACTACTGCAGTAACACAATCAAGTGGTTTCTATGAATGGACACAAGGTGGAGTAGCAGCTGACAACATAGCTACAGGCTCATTGAATCTTGGAGGACCTATGACTGCTAGTAATATCGCACTAACAGGTGATATTTTCGCATCAAGTAGTTTTGGTTTACATAGAGCTATAACTTTCCCTACAGGTTATATGTCGGGTTCTGTAAAGATACTTGGCGATTTGATTGTTGAGGGTTCTTCATCTATTCAAAACACCGAAACCTTTACAGTTGAAGACCCAATAATTGATTTGAACTTTACAGGTTCAACCGCATTGTCATCACAAGATGCAGGTTTGAGAGTTGGTAGAGTTGGTAGTACAAATGCGCAATTATTATTTGACCATAGTGAGACAAGATGGTCTATAGATAATGCAGCAGGTAGTCTAATACACATTGTAGGTGCATCTACTACAGATACATTAACAAACAAAACAATTACAGGCTTAGCATCATCCACAATGGCAAGTACAGCAAATCTTACTTTTGCAGGTGGTGGTGAGGTACAAGGATTACCTCAGTCAGCAAGTCTTTCTACATCAGCTACATCAAAATATTACGTAGATACAAAAGATACATATCTAAGAAAAAGTTTTGTCAAAAAAGCAGCATCGCTTACAAACAACACGGCTAGTTTCACAGCCGTCACCGCATCAGCACCATATGGTATGTTGAGCACAAATGAAAACGATTTTATGTTTTTTATCAACGGACAATACATGGAACATGATGCACTCACAGTAAAACAAAATGGTTCTAACTTTTTACTGATTGTGGATGCTTCATCTATAGGTTATAATTTAGAGAGTGATGATGAAGTATTAGCATTTGGTAAATTTGACGCATAAATTTACGCAGTTCCACTTTGCTTTTACCATTTTTTGATATTTATTAGTATGAGAAAAAGAAGTTGGCCTAATCGAAAAAACCGTCCTTGTCCTGATTGTGGGAGAATGTTGACGTACACACGAAAAGATAGTTTCGATAGGGCAATGGGAAATAATTCAGTATGTAAGTCTTGTGCACAAATGGATAGAAAACTTACATTAGAAACTATTGAAAAAATGAAACAACCAAAATCTTACCAACATAAGAAGAAAATATCTAAATCAATAACTTCATGGTGGGAAGAAAGAAAGCAAGAAGATTATGGCTTTAATAGACAGCAAGCAACTCGATCCTAAGTTTTCAGGTTCCTTTGGTGTATTTACAGGCTCATTTTTTGTGAGTGGTAGTGATTCACCATCAGATGGAACTTATGTTCTGAGTACGAGTGGTAGTATAAACGTTTCAGGCACAGGTCGTGTCTTTGAACAAGGCACAAGTGTTGTTGATACTGCTACCGCATTAGCCATAGTGTTTGGAGGATAATAATGGCTCAAACCTTTAAAAGTGCAGCAACAGGTTCAAATACAGCGATTACACCAATGTATACTTGTCCTGCATCGACAACCGCTGTGGTACACGCTATGTATGTTAGTAATGTAGATGGTACAAATGACGCAACGATAGATATTTCTATAAGTGGTAGTGCAAACTTTGACACTCGTAGATATCTACTAAAAACAGTTGAAGTACCTGCTGACTCTACAGTCGTGATTGAAAAACCAATCAATTTAGGTGCAGGGGATAAATTGGAGACTAAAGCAAATGCAGCTGATGATTTAGATGTATTTGCAAGTATCTTGGAGATTACATAGTGAAATATTTTGGTAAAGAGATACGTAAAAATCCTTTAACCATAACAGGTTCAGATAACTCTACATTCCTAAAAGTGGATGTAGCCAATACGAGTTCGACCGCAATTTTCACATCTAATGTGCAAAATGGATATCCCACTTCAAATCAATGGGGTAGTAATCTTGAAGGTTCTTACTTCAATAATTTTGATAATACAACTCACGTTAGTGAAATTCTAAGGTTCATGTCAGGTGT
>TARA_A100001201_G_scaffold142156_1_pt1 | contig 10953 bp, 2 predicted proteins | sample TARA_A100001201 | Tara Oceans TARA_A100001201 (sample SAMEA2619872) | marine metagenome | biome: marine biome (ENVO:00000447); feature: surface water layer (ENVO:00002042); material: "saline water (ENVO:00002010), including plankton (ENVO:xxxxxxxx)" | depth 5 m | reverse complement strand
CTTTTCTATTCTATTTCTAAACTTTTGCATCAACGGCCCTTCAACACCACCTTTAACGTTTATAAAGTCACTAAAGTCAAACTCATAACCTTCAGCAGCGTATTTAGGCCCTTCTAAAGGCCAGTTACCAGAGGTAATTTCTACTACACTATCTCCTTTTGTTGCGATAATAGTATTCTCACCTTTGTCAATTAATGTTTCGTCAAAATCAAAAGCACTCATACCTCTTGATTCTGTTTTGTGATTTATAGCTCTAGATGCTAAAACAGCTTTATTTAATACTTTTGTCTTGTTAAATTCTAAAGCAGACATGTTTGGTTGAATAGTGTTTTCAGCGTTAATTCTATGCTGTGGTAATACATAGTCGTTACCTATAACTTTACCTGCATCTTTACCAGATACTACTAATATAGGTCTTAGACGCGGATCAAACTTAACTAAGCCATTAAATAATCTGCTTGACCAACCTAAATCTAAAACAGGATTACCTGCTTGGTATTTACCGTCAATAAAAGATTGTAGACCAGCTGTTTTAATTGCCTTGTCCATATCTTTAGGTATAGCATTAACATGATAGTCTTCGTAAAAAACGTCTAGCTGTTTCATAGCTTCGTTAATACTTATGTCACCATTAATAACCTGTTTAGCTAGCTCAGCGCTCCTAATCATTAGAGTATTATTAGGTTTAGCGTGGTCGTACTCAAAGTCTGTTCCTAAGTTTTTGTCTGCTACATTAAATATATCCATAGATATACCGTACAAATAAGCTCCTCTTCTACCTGAAGCATTCATACCAGAACTTTCACCAGCCAACCAAACTTGAAAATCGCTAAGACTATAGCTATCGTTTTGAGATACTAATCTATTTAAACTTGCTTCAAAATTACTTTTATAAACTTCTCTAAAACGATTAGCTTGTTCTTGACGAGCTTTATCTGTAGTTAAAATAACGTTACCATTAGCATCTATTCTAAGTTCTTTTTTAATAGCGGCTGTTTTTTCAGAATAAGTTTTAGCCAAACCAGGATATAGTTTTTTCAATGCGGCGTTGTCTATAGTAGTTCTTTTTCTAGTAACACCATTCATAATTCTTTGACCAGCAGGTTGCGATCCACTTTTAGGAGCTAGTTTAGTAGGTATAATTTCAACACCTGGTACAATGTTATTTATTAAAGCCACATAATCGCCCATGCCTTCTGTTACCATTTTTCTATTATCAGATATTTTAGTAATATCTTTTTCAGATAACTTGTATGCATTTTTACCTTCTTCTAATATTGTTATAGTTCTATCCCCTATTTGGGCAGCTGGGGCATAAGCACCTGACATATCTAGTACGTATTGAATAAACTTTGTTTTTAACTCAACATCTTTAGTTGTGTCTTGCCAAAACTTTTTAGTAAGAGGAATTTTGTTTTTACCAGCAAAAAATGTAGATATTTGTTTGATATGATCTCTAGCGGTGTTAACAATATCTTCGTTTGTCATACCATCTATTATAGAACTGTCTAATCCTAATATTTTTTGTATATCAGCTTGTACAATATAATCGTCTACTCTACCATCCATAAGTTCTAAGAAACTAGGCATGTTTACATAATTATCACCAGCTATTTGTTTAGCTCTTTTTATTTGAGCCATGTTTTTTATTTGGCCAGTATCACCAAATAGTTCGTTATAATAATCATCTTGAAGCTCACTAGGTATACCAGCTTCAGTCATCATTTCTTTTATCTGTCTTTTGTTTTCTAACTTATACAGATTATTTACATCTGATTTTTTGCCATACTTCATTGTAGGTATGTAAGCATCAAAACCGTATTTTTGTTCCATTAAAGATAAAAAGTTTACATTGGACTCTCTAAGGTTAGGAAACTTACTCATGTTTTCAGCTGTAACTTTACTATACAACATACCTGACATACCATTTTCAAAAGATAATCTGTTCTTAGTTACATCAGTACCCGTGTCGTCTAGGTATTTTTTAATTGCTTGCTTAGTAGTTATACCTCCATAAAGTCTTATAAATGCTTTTATAGTATCACTAATATTAGATTCTCTACCCACAAAGTCAGGTTCGTTTCTAGGATTAATACCAAACCACCCTTTAAAATCATTTTGACCTACAGAACTTATTGGTTTCTTGTATTGTGGATAACCGTTACCTATACGCTTTTCTGATTTAGTATATCCTAATGCCAACAAAACTCTATTAACACCAGTTGTTTTACCTGGTCTAGCTTGGTCGTTAACAACGTCTAATTCGTGGCCTTCTGGCATAGCTTTCCATAATAAATTAGAAGCAGCAGGATTTAAGTCTGTATGCCTACGAATAAACCTTTGTATAACTCTTATTTCTTGTGCATTTAAGTTAGCGTTGTTATTTAACTTTTTTACTATTGAATCAACTATGGAAGTTCCTAGTAATTCTTGCATTTCTGGTCTTTGCCAAACAGGCGAACCGTCATCTACAAAAACAGCGTTGTCGTTACCAACCATCATTTCAACAGTAGACTGCACGTCTAAATCTTTTACTTCTTTAAAACTTTTACCTTCATATACACTAGCATCTTCCGCTGCTATAGCTTGTACATTTCTAGTATGTTGCTCTGCTTTTTGTTTTACTACTGGATTAGGATCATTGTTTGCAATTGCTTCGTTTAAAACAATTTTACCTGTAGATATTTTCTTAGTATCTAACTCAGTGTCCATTTCTGTTTCTACTTGTGCTATTTGTCTATTAGAAAAATCAAGTTGACTTTGATAAGCTTTATCATATTTTACAAAAGCTTCTAAAGATCGATTTTTAAACAAAGTATTAATATAAGCCGCTAAATTGCCATATTTTTGTTTTTCTTTTCTAAAGTCTTCTATCATACCTAAAACTGATCTAGCTTTAGCTCCTACTTCCTTACCAGTCTTCTCATCGATTTTTTTAGTTCCAGGCTCATAAAGCATGTCGCTAATTACATCTGATTTATTTCTTAATAAGTTATTTCTAGCTCCCTCGCTAGGCGCTGTTTTTAAATTAGCATCAAATCTTCTTTCAGCCATACCTCTGTATGACTCTATAATAGCGTTCCTAGCATCATTAATTCTTTTTTCAAGTACACTTCTTACAACTTCATCTTTCTCATTTTTTAATTCTTCTCTCGCCTCTTCCATTATAGCGTAGCTATCGTTTACTTCTTGAACTAAAGCATCTCTTTCTTCTGTTGATAACAAGTTCTCTGACTCTTTACGAACTTGAGACATTAATGTTTCTGTTTGTTGAAACTTTTTGTTTACAGCTAAAACACCAGCAACTTTACCTATATTACCTTCTTGAGCACCTTTAACGTAACTTACTAAGTATTGCATTGCTTTTGATGGTGAGTCAGGTTTAAAGTTTTCTAAATCTTCTACTTCAACCTCAACTGTATTTTTTAATAAAACATCAACATCAGGGTCTATAATTTTTTCACCGTATAAGTTTTGGTTTTCAGCTTCGTGTAAAATGTACTCACCTAAATATTGAGTGTACTCTTTATATATTTTATCTATAGCATTATCAATATCAGCATCTGTAAAATATCTATTTCCATTTTGATCAACCATACCTTCCATGTAATTCCTAAAGCCTTCCATAGTTTCAAAGTCTTTAGCATTTTCAAAGGCATAATTATAAGTATCGTTTCCTTGTAATCTTTTTATTACTTTTCGGTGTACATTAGGTATAGAGCTAGCTGCCTGGGCAAATAAATTGTAAGAGTATTGTCTTATGTTTTCGTTTGTTTCTTGTATTGTATCTCCTTGTAAAGCTAATAAATCTACAGCGTGACCAACCTCGTGGAACATCATAGTACCCTGCAATAAATCACCACTAGCTAAATTAGCATCAGCAGCAGCTTTATCATTAACTATATATTTTTTACCAGGAACAAAAGCACCTTTTATTTCACCTTTTTTAAAAGCATCAAATGTTTCGTTTACTTTTGCCCAGTCAACTATATGCGTAAGATTATCTTTACTAGCTGGTTCTTCAGCATTATATTCTGGATTCTTTTCCATAAAAGTCTCTACTAAAAGATCATATAATTCTTGATCGTTTTGAAACTCTACTGTTTCTACTTGACTAAGATCACCAGCTATATTTAATATATGTGACTGTAGTTGTTTACCTTTGTTATATAAAGTTTTAGTATTATAGTATTGCGCTAACATACCTTGATTAGGATCTAAAGCTATTTTTTCTTTTACTCTTTGTTCTGCTTGTAAATCTCTATTTTGTGCGCCAGTTATTCTTTGGTATTGTTCAAACGTAACAGGTATTGTTGGTAAGTTTACTTGCTTTTTACCGTTCTCATCTACGTATGTTGTTGGTTGTTTTGGGTCATAATTCCAGTTTTGAACAGAGTACACGTTTTTTTCTACTTGCTCTTGAACAAATGATTTACCAAAAGAGTTTTCAGCAACTTGCATACCAAGGTTTATATCATTTTGTTTTATAGCTAAACCTACCATAGCTACTCTATCTCTTTCAGAAGCATTTTTAAATTTACTACGTCTACGATCGTTTTTAAATTGATTATATATTTCTTTACCTGCCTCACCATAAATATCATAAACAGTTTCAGAGTCATAAAATACCTTACCGTTTATTTCAGCATTACTGTCTTGTATACTTTTGTAAGCTTCTATAAACTCATTACCTTTACCTTTACCTAGTTTTCCTTTAGCATAAGACTCTATTTTATCCATCTTTTGTCTAGGATTCATACCTGGTTTTACTCCAGCGGCAGCTTCCATGCTATAAGATTGTAATTGATTGGCAAATAATTCTGCTTTGTCTTTTTTACTTAACTGTATAAAATCACCAACAAGCGCCTGTCCATTTAGTGCCATGTTTTCTTGTATAGATCGTAGTTCTAGTCTAGCTCTTGTATAAGCTAAGTTTTCACTACCATCAGTATTAGTTGGGTTACCAGCATCAATTAACTTTTGTTTAACAACTTTTTCTTGAACCATTAAATCGCCTAGATCGTTGTAAATTTTACCCATGCCATCTAGCTGAGTTTTATTGTACCAAACCTCAGCACCTTTGTTTAGACTCATTTGACGTAGCCCGCTTAACGTAATACCACCAACATCTAAAAAACTTTTACCAACACCAGGTACAGATGATATAGTTGACATACCACCACCATTAACAAGAGTAGATATAGCAATATCATCAAGACTCATAAACGTTTCTTTTAACGTTTGTAAACCTTTGTAATCAAATTCACCTGTTAATTTATAGCTATTAAAAGCTTTTTGCGTATCGTTTAATAAAACATCTACAAGACCTTGACCAAGTTCAGCCGCACTTTCTTCAACAAGCTCACCAATTTGAGCGTTAGCAAAAGCCTTAATACCGTCTGTAAAATTACCTGCAACTATATTAAACATCTTTTTACCATTATCAGCAGCGGTTCTTCTTAGTATGTTATTCGTGTGTCCTAAAACAGCATCGTCTGTAACACCAAATATAGCGTTAGCGTTTGTTGCTGTACCTATGACTTTCATAATTGTACCTTCAACAACACCTTTTGCTATAGCGCTAAGAGATCTTGTTAATAAAGTACTGTCATTTTCTATAATAACATCGTGAAGAGGTTCTACTTGTTTATTGTATTGCTCTTCAGAAATATCACCGTATTCGTAAGATTTGTTTAACTCAAGTAAACGACCTTTAGCAGCTTCAGCCCTATATTTTGCGCCAGTAGTTTGAGCCATGTCCATACCAGCAGACTGAAGACCAAATAAAACAGCTTGGCTAGTAGTTAAAGCGCCAGCGCTCATACCAACTGCAGCACCAATACCACCAGTTGCAAGAGCTAAAGTAGTATTAGCAGCTTGTTCACCAATTGTTCTACCGACAAATTCTTTATACTCTAACGCGCTGCTAAGCTCATCATAAGCCACTGGGGGTGGAAGTATTATTTCTAAGGCTTTTTGATTAGAGTTGTAAGCTTGAATTGCAGCTTCATTTTGAAATAAAGCGGGTACAGCTAAAGCTAAAGTTTCAAAAGAATTAGCAGCTGTTCTTGCAAAAACATCAAATCCTCTTTCTTTTTGAACACCTCTAATAATAGCATCAGAATCAGCGCCATCTCTATGCAGCTCATTCATCTTGTCATAGTTCTCGGTATGTATATTTTTATAAGAATCTACAGCGTCGTCTTGCTTTTGTTTTATATTTTGTAACTCTTTGTTTAATTCTTTTATTCTTGATTTGGGTAGATTATTAGTATTTTTTAAAGTAAAACTAACAGGGTCTACATAAGCACCAGCTGTACTAATTTCTTTTGCTATATTGTCTAATAGAACTTTGTTGTCTGTAAAAGTTTTGTTTAAGTAAGTCTCTGCTGAAAAATTTTCAATTTGTAACTCATATAGTTTTTCGTTTACACTTTTATTTTTATTTAAAATACTACCAACAGTTAAAGTACTTTGTAAGTCTGGGTTTTCAGCAACAATATCAGAATATGCTTTTTCTTTAAATACTCTTTCTCTTTGGTCGGTTACGTCGTGATTAAGATTGTTCCAAACCCTAGTATATTCTTCATCAGCACCTTCTTTTTCTGTTATAGCGTTTATAGCACCTTGTATTTTATCTATATCAGCATCTGTTACAGCTATGTTGTTTTCTTTAGCATAAGCTCTAAAATCTTCTTCTGAAAAGTTTTGTACTTTGTTTTTTCTGTTTTCTAAATAACCTTCTTTATGTTTAAACAACGCTGGTGTAGTTAGTCCAAACGTAGCAGTTGAAGCTGCGCCAACAAGTCCTTTACGGATGTTAGAATCGTCTTGTATTGCATAACCGTCTCTTTTGTCACCGTGTAAACCAAAGTAATTAGTTATTAATGTTTGTACATCTTTAGATATGTTTTCACCTCCATTTTCAATAACTCCATTTAATATACTAGAAAAGCCAACACTGGTTCCTGCTATATAATTTTCAGGTATATCTTCAGCATCTTCTCTATAATCCCCTACAAACAAATTAGCTCCAAATAAATTTTTTACAGGAGAACCTTCAATCAAAGCATCTAGATTAACTTGATTATCCATCTGCTTGTCTACTATATTTTTTACTTGTTGACTATACTCATCACCGTCTTTAATACTTTTTACAGCCAAACTGTTTATTAAACTAGGATCTGACTCTACTAAAAAATCAAAAATTTGAGATTTTGTTATATTTACTCTTTCATCTATATTTAAACCTTCAGCACCTGATAAATCTAATTGTTTTTCTATTATATCGCCGTTAACAGTTTCTATTAAAACTTTTTTACCCTCAAGAGATTTTACACTTTTAATACCAGTTTCTGTATAGAAATAATCAGGAAGTTTTATTTCACCGTCTTCGCCTATGGTATTAAAATCTATTTCTGATACATACTTAGATTCAACTATATTTTTTTTAAGCTCTTGTGGTGATAATTTTCTATAAGCATCGTATATGTCATACAAAGTATTTATACTTTCGCTATCATCAGTATTCCAATTATCTGGATCTATTACAAAAGTTTCTTCACCTATAGTTATGTTGACCTTATCGTCCATATCGTAAGAAACAGCATTTGCTGTTATACCAAGAACTTCTTGTAACTTTGACTTTAATACTTGTTCGTTTAAGTTGTCTAATTTAATTCCTGTCTCTGGATCTACAATAATATTTTGTATTTTTCTTATTGTAGGATCTGCACCGATAAAATTATCTCCTTTTCTATTTAACAACACTTGTTTTAAAACATCTTCTCCTTCACCATTATACCCTGTAAATTCGTTTGTGTAATTTATAAAGTCGTTATAAGATTTAGATGTTAAGTTTTTATTGTCTCCTAAAAATTCAAACTTACCACCTTGTTCTAAATACTTTTGAACAATTTCATTTTGACTGTACTGAAGACCATCATCTTTGTTTATAATATACTTACCATTTCTTATTTGCTCTAAATCTTCTTCAGTTCTATCTTTAACGTGTTTTTCAAGAGTTGATCTTTCTACACTACTTTTTATTTGGTTTTTTAAATCTTCAAGTTCTTCATAAGCTCGTTCTCTATTACCGTGAGCCAAAGACATTCTTTTTACAAATGTCTTTTTACCATCTACAACTTTATAAATTTTTGCATAATCAAAAACACCAGCTTCTTCAGCAATAAATTCAACACCCTCTTCTGTTAAATTATTATTTATTTGTTTAAGTCTGTCGTTTAAATAAGGAACAACACTTTCTTCTTCTGTAGTAGCTATATAGTTAAAATCTATATCGCCTAGTAAATCTAACTCTTTTATATTGTTATCAACCTTTTGTCTTTTATTAAACTCTTCTTTTGAAATAAGTTCAGGCTCTATGTTCTCTACGTTGCCATCGTATTTTAAAGTATTACCTGCTTCGTCTTTGTAAGACAATTGATAGTCACCAAACTGACCGGTATTTATTCTATTTTGTTTCATTTCAAGTCTCATCTGTTCTATTTGAGACTCTGTTAAACCTGGGTTTTGCTCTACCTCTCTATTAACAGAAAGGTCTAATAATTTTTTTTCTGACTCGTTGTACTCCTTCCATTTTTTATTATAACTAGCAACACTTGACTGGTAAGCATTATATCTTTTTTGTTTTATAGCGTTTAACGTAGCTGTGATAGCTTTAACGTTGTAACCAGCAGCTTTCATTTCTCTGTATATTTTTCTTACTTCATCTTCTTTTAATTTGTTATAAGAAGGAACCTTTAAACCTTTTACAGTATCAATGTCACGTAACCAGTCAGGTTGTGATGGTTGTTGTTGGTCAGGTGTTTCACCACCATGAGCTTTTTTGTGAGCTTCTTCATTAAGAAGTATGTGACCATCACCAGTATGTTTTAATGCAGAGTTTTTATTCATATTAATTTTTATTTACAAACGCGTCAACTACACCTTCTTCTTCACCAGGATCAACAAAAACACCTATACCGGTATCTGGATCTACTCTATATATAATATTAGCATCGTTAGGACCCATGAACTTACCAGGTATACCACCCCTTGCTTTAAACTCTTCAACAGTTTCATTTGCACTTGGTTTTAAGTCAGGATTTGAATTACCATAAAATTTCTTTTTAGCATGCATTGTGAGAAACTGAGCTACTATATTTTTAGAGTTTTCATAGTTATAAAACTTACTATCTCTGTTTGTTATAGCATCTATAATTATTTCTTTGTCTTCTTCTGTATCAAAGTCTTCTGGTGTTATTTTATTATCATTATTAACATCTATACCTAATTGCATGTACATATCATCTCCCATGTTATCTAAATAATCACGAACACTTTTTGCAAACGTTGTGCTACTACCACTGTTTCTAAAGTCATCATGCATTATAGACATTATATTTTCTTGATTAATATATTCATCAGCTATTTTAGTTTGTATTCTATTAAAATCAAAGTCAGTAGCACCTTCAACACCGTTTATATAATTATACCCAGCTTGGTTTAAACTGTTTTCATACGATATATAAGCTTCAGAGGTTTTATCATCTCTAGCTACTAAAGAAGCGTCAAGGTCTCTTGAAGTAAAAAACTCTTTAGAACCCTCAACATTAGGATCATAATCAGGATTTTTCCATTTATAACCATCTTTAGTAAGAATTAAATTAGCAGGATTAGTACATATAGCAGCTATTCTTTTTTGTTCTTTAGTTATACCGTTAGATAACATACCCTCACCACTAAGCTCCGCCGCTATATTTAAAGTTTCTTTTAATGAAGCCGCTTGTGTAGATAAAGCCTTTAACTCCATTTGTATTTTCTTCTGTGCGTTTTTATCACCGTCTTGAACCGCTTTGTTATATCTTTCTTGCATTTCTTTAGCTGCTTGAAAAGTAACATCGTAGTATTCTGTACCAAGGCTACCAGCGTTTTCTGCTATAACAGATATGTTGTTAGCAAATTGATCTTCATAAGCTTTTATTTCTGCTGCTTCCTGCTCTCTTTCTATTCTTCTTTTTTCAACCATTTGAGCACCAGCTCTAGCAGCATCACCTAAAGCATCGCCAACTATATCCCAACCACTAGTGCTACCTAATTTAGCTTGGTCTACTTTTAAATTTTTATACATGTTAAGTAACTCACTAGGGCTAACACCAGCTCTAGCGTCACTTGCTAATAAATCATTTTCGTCTGCCATATTGTTTATTTATAAAATTTACATTCCTCCAAAAGCATTAGCGGTACTAGCGATGTCTGTACCAACATCTTCTATAGCTTGATTTAAGTCTTTATTTGCTTGTTGTATTTCAGCGTTAGTACCAGTTACATCAGCCATACTATAACCCAAAGCTTCTCTAGCCATATTTCTTTGCATGTCTTCTACGTATTTATTACCTTTTCTCTCTAAAGTATCTAACTGATCAGCTTGAGCTCTTTCTTTCATTTCATTTTGTCTTTCTTGTTCAGCTATAGAAATAGAAGCTTTTTGATTTGCAATAGCGCTTTGCCCAGCTAATGCTTGTGCTAAAGCAGCTATACCAGAACCTCCTGCTGCTTGATTCATATTAGAAAGTGTATTAGCTAAACCCTGTTGGTTTTGTTCTGCTGCAAATTCTGCTGCTTGTGTATTAACAGTTAAATCTTCATATACATTTTCTTTGTCTAAATATGGATTAGTAACAGGCATGTTTAAATACCTTTCTTTATCTCTTTCCATTTGTGCCTTGGCTTTTTTATTGTCTTTCATAGCCTGCCTTCTTCTTTTGTTAGCACCTATACCTTTGGCTATGTTCATACCCATTGACGCAAGACCTACTGCTGCTGCTGCGATTGCAAATGTTGACATATTTATTTATTTTTTTTATTAATGTATTCTTCGTACTCTTCCCAAGTATCAGAACAATATTGTTTTTCTAATTGTTTTATATCTCTTAGCTCATCTGGATTCTT